>Ga0116231_10001507_pt1 | contig 47637 bp, 41 predicted proteins | sample S1TSphgellanicum_2_FD_89695 | JGI IMG/M metagenome (GOLD analysis project Ga0116231, IMG submission 89695) | Host-associated microbial communities from peat moss isolated from Minnesota, USA - S1T2_Fd - Sphagnum magellanicum MG | ecosystem: Host-associated > Plants > Peat moss > Unclassified...
CGGAGGCTACATCCGAATGGCACAAATTCCCGGGACTCCCGAAATGGAGTCCCGAAATTGTCCCAGCGGGACTCCCGAAACTTTGAACCGCCATAACTCCCGACTGAAGCGTTGGATCGTGACGAGGTCTGAACCAAAGTTATAGCCCTCGTCGAGATCTTTCCAACGCCATGTCGCACGCTCAAATCGGACGTCGGGAAGAGGTCGATTCCCGACGTTTAGTGGTCGGGAGTCAAACTGCCAGTTTGACTCCCGGCCCTTCTTTTGCCCATAACTTGGGTTGCAGATGTCCGAATCGCCAATGCGAGGGCATTTTCGATATCTACGTTTCAAGAGCTTTTCAATGACACCAAGAACACCCCAATGCGAGGTGTTTTGCCCCTTGCTATCGAGCTCTAAACATTCGGGAGTCCCGGAAGACTCCCAACCTTCAACTTTTCCAAGTGTTGGGCTTCACCCCCACACTTGCCCAAAGTGGGGTTGCGACAGAATTGAACTCCTTTACCACCAAGCCACCCCACTTTTTGTGTAAACAACTTAATGTTTATTTTATTTAAACCATATTTTATTTAAACATTACACACAACTTCAAATTTGATTATTCATATCTTAAAATATGTAAATTTTTATATATAATATTAAGTTGATTTATGTATTTAATTTACATATTTTAAAATAATAATTAATATTAAATATTGAAAAAAATTCTGAAATTATAAATTTTATGCAATTTCACACATATACTTTAATATAATTGTGTAATATTTATTTATATACATATAGTATATAAAGTTTTATTTAAATTGATAATAAAATTTTAATGTAAAAAAAATTATGTATTTACAACATTTTACATTTCTTTTTTATTTATTCAGGTAAATGCATCATATATTAAGTATATTCAAGAAAAATATGATTAAGATTTTTAGATTACTTATATTTATAATATTAGTCAAAATCAATTCTCTACATGTCGTAATTTTTTATGTGTGAACTTATAGTGATAGTCATTTTTGAATCATTGTAAAATAATTTTATGATCACATTATGTATGTAATAACACATCATTTTGTCCATGTCATTTGCATAATTGTTTTTTAGTTATATTTGAAATGATTTTATTCTAATCACATTTTCATATGATATTTTGGACATCCACATAATTTTGTCATCAATTATGGGTGCCATATGGATGAAAACTTATAATGAAAAAATAACATCATTCTTCATGTTATCATGTCATCATGTACTAGTCAAATGCACCATTAATATATGATTACAATTAGGATTTACATGTAGGATTTGAAGTAATATCTTATTACTATAATCAATTACTAGTTGTTTAGAACATTTAATCATTGATTTCTTGGTTGTAAAGGACAAGATTTCTTCTAGTGTAATTAATTGATTAATTATCTAATCTAATTAGTTAATTAATTAATATGGAAACATAATCACATATTCACATGATAACCTAATTAAACTACCTACTACCTAGTTTACTAAATAATTAATGACCTAGCCTACTAACTATCTACCTAACTTTTTTGGCCTAAGTAGGTCCAAGTTTCATAACATAGCAGCCTATTAACTACACCTAATAAACTAACATACTACTATTTATAAATAACTTAGACCAATTAATTAAGTATCCAAGCTAGATGTAGTCATACTAACATGTACCATTAACAGTCATAACCATTGTTTAAAAACTACATAAAAGTAGCTTAAAAGTAGTTTTGACACTAAAAACACAATTTGAAAAAAAACATTATGACGTATTTTGAATTTTTAAAAATATACACCTTAACATAATAATAGTAAGAATTTTTTTGGAAAGATGTATTAAAAATATTTTTCAAAAAAAAAAAAAGTCTAAAAAGGCACATGTGGTTCCTAATAACATGGTTGGTCCCGGCTAGGCTAGGCTACCAATGTACATAGGCCTACTTAATTCAACGTAACCTATTAAGCTTATTTAGCTTAGTTTACCAACTAGGTTATAATAACCTTTTCGAGCAACCTATTAGCAATTAGATATTATATCGTGGAAGACCCATGGATGGGTACATTGAAAGGATAATAGTCCAATTGAAATAACAAAGTTTGTCATGTGTGGTCTATATTTTTTTGTACATGTGATTGAATATATTATTGTAGTTGCAAAAACTTTCAATATAGTTACAAAAACAACTACATTATCATCCATTGATGGATGTAATCAAAATTGGATGACATTGTTCACTTTTCATCTACATTTTCAATGAAAATCATATTAGTCGTAAGTTGTATTCACATTTGGGTGAAAACATGGTAAAGTATAGACAAAAAATAATGTAAGCAATAAACTACTAAGGACTATAAATAAAAGGACTAATAAGTAGATGATTTTATGGAGATAATAATATTATTTTGGATAAATTATTTCCTAACTTTTGTTTGCATGGACTTCAAAAGCTAAATTATTATAATCATGTTTTTTTAAACTACTTGCAAGTACTTCAAATTGACCTAAAACTTGTGGCAATTTGAAAAATGAAGTTCAAGTACTTGAAAGTAGGTGAAATGTTTTTGCAAATATTTGGGTTGTTTTTCAAGTGCTTCAATATTGATGTGGTGAACAATCTAAGATAACATTTTTGGTTAATGGAGTTTGTTTTCATAACTAAAATCATCCCCAACCTTTGAAAAATGATGTAATTGTTGGGGATACTTTTGGGGCATTTTTTCAAGTCCAAATGATATGACACAAATTGCTTTGAAAACCTAGAGGGAGGTTAAAAATGTCCATGAAAAAATTTTAAATTTTCATTTTTTTTTCAAATGCTAAAGGAAGGTTAGAAGTTTAAAAGAATGGTTTTTTTTTTCTTATTTTCAAGTAAAAAACAAGGTAACAAATATGTACAAAATATCTTGCTTGCACCCATTTATAATTAAAATTTGGTTCAACCTTTCCTATAGTTGCATATGCAATTAGAACAAGCTGCAACTACATGGACACATAGGACTAACACATTGTTAATTATAAAATAAGTTGGTTTGGACATGTTAGTTGCATAGTAGTCACAAAAATATGGACAACATTTTTTCTAATGAAGCTTCGTAAAAAAATTTATTGGCAAGGTGACTTCCCATGTAAGTTTATTTGGGTCAATGGATCTAGTGACTCCAAGGACAGACAAGAAATTCATAACTTTCAAGCAAACTCATTAACATGACCATTGATCACTTTCACCCTAACAAGGATGGGTGCTCCAATGGCATTCAAATCCTTTGCCATAGTTTTTAATTTGTTTAAATGTTGTTCCATTCTATCGTTTGGACCCATTTGGGAGGTGAAAAATTTTCTTGTCAAGAACAATGTGTTCATCAAGACTTTGTCCACATACCATTTTTGGAATGCTTCCCATATCAGACCTTTTGTAGTGGTCTCTTTTTTCACTATGAACAATTGATTGTTAAAAAAACTTTGTAAGATGAAGTTCAAAGCTTGACTTTTTCCTTTTGCATAAGTAGATATTGCAATTGCATCACCTTCATTCGGGTTTACATCTTTCCCATCTATTAGACCCCACAACTCTCTAACTTCATCATAGTTTCCAATTTAAAATTTTAGAGCATGAAATCCTTCCTTGCAAACTTATCTATGTACCCAAAAAATGGGCCCATAAACTATGAAAAAATAGAGTCTTCCATTATGCATAAGGACTAAGAACAATCAATACAAATAAATAAAAGAGAAGAATAATGTTCTAAAATTAACACCTTAAAACAATAGTAAAATTAATAAGAGAACTTAGGATGAAATTGGAATGAACTTAGAAAGTACTTGAAAGGATCAAACATCATTGACTAACAAATGATAATATTAATGCTAGTAGGTGAAAACACTTATCATGTAAAGAAAGTCACACGCATTTGGCTATCTAACTAATGTGTTAGCAAAGAAATAGAAAATTAATCCAATCAAGTGCATGTTATTGTTTTGACTAATGGAGCCTCTAGCTAAATGGGTCTAGAAGTTTCCATTGTTGTTGAACAACTAACTTGTTACTTGCTTTCATGGCTCCACCAAAACGTGGATTGACCATTTATTATTCATAGAATTAGCCTCCAATTATAGTTTTTTTTTAAATTCTTAATTTAAAAAACTTTGGTGATGATTCTTTTAATAGTTTAAGAGTAAAAAAAACTTCAAGCTTTAGGTTTTGAAAATTTTAGAAATCAATGATTTTCATGAAATAACTAGTAAATAATCAATGGTTGAAGGAAAGTTATTTAAACTTGGTTTTGAAATCTTTTTTTAAACCATTATTAAGGGGTTAGATTCAATTTTATGATTTTTTAAGCCTTCAATTAAAGTTGAAACCCATTATGCAAAGGCATATATATACCCTACCCTTACCAATAAGTTTATTTATTCCAAAAGGTGAGAATCATCTAATGATGGTTATAATGTTGTCTAGTCTTTGGTTTAAAGGTTTTTTGGTGTTTGCATTAACAAGCCAATAGTCTTTTTCATCAATGTCCTAACATGGTGTGGATATTGAAAGGCATTGGAGGTCCTCCTCTTTTGATTTTACATTCATTTTACAAATAAAGGGTGTCAATGATGTTACGTCAAACACAAGTGACCTTTATCCAGAGGTGTGTTGTTATTGTAGTTGATGGTTATTTTAAACTAGACGTTCTTTTAAGTGTTTCTCCCCACTCCATATTTGATATACATCTTGCAATTAGGGACAGGTTCAAGTACTTGATTTGTTCCTATTCCCCTAGGGATCCACCCTCTTTGAAATATTCTCCTTTTGCCAGGACTTGGGTCCTTCCATCTTGCATATCTTCCCCCCCCCCTTTGTTGGGTATTTTGTTTTATTGACACTTGGTAGGTTTTCATCATTTTGAAAAGTTTGATGTGACTTATTGATTCTTTGGCATCAAACAAAGATCCAATGTTTGTCCTCCCCATCTTGATATTCTTTTTTTGGAGGAAATAAGAAACCCTTATAAGGATAAACCAATGCTTCTTGGAGACGTGGTGAACTTAAAACCCCGACCCCTAATATCAAAAGGGTTGAAAGTTTAAACTAATGGCCTTCCTCCTTTAGAACTATAGTTTAAACTATATCAAAATACCCATCGAGTATTAACTTGTAACCCTTCAAATTCTTTGTCATTTACTGCCAAATTTCAGTATCCAATGTGTTCACCACTGTTGGGCTCAAATTAGCCTAACACGGTGTTGATTAAGAAGGCTAGGATGGATATGAAAATTTTGGGAATTAAGTTTGAGTTTAAGGGATCATGTTAAAAGGTATGCCCTTATCCCAATAAAGCTTGAAGGAGTGGCCTAGTTAAGAAAAGGGGAAGGTGGGTTGGCCACCTGAGGACAAGGTTGGATTTCTTGTCCTTGTCCAAGACTGGCTAACCTTGTCAAATAAGAAGGTATGGGCAAGGGGAAGGAGGCTTCCTAGAAGTTTCTAAGTAATTAAGGTTAGGGTAGGGTATCACTAGTGGCACCTCCAAAGAGTTGAAAAGCAAGGAATTAATGTTGACTCCTTTTTCTTCTTCTTGAATGATGAATGGAACGTGGGAAGGAGGTTGTGAGAAGGAGGGAATGATGATGGTAGAGGCAAGGGATCCTAACAATCATGAAGACGCAAGGAGGATGAAAGTGGGAGGTCACAACATCATGAACTAGCTAGCTTCTCAAGGAGTGGTCAAGTCAACATTATTGGAGAATGGAGGCAAGATCTTCAAGTAGTGGTAGTTGTGGTAATGTAGGGGAGGATTCATGAGCATGGTGAATGGGAGGTGGCTAGTGGAGGTCAAACAAAAGTACTTATACTTGCAAAAGTAAAAGGGCTAGAATAGAAAAGGGGAGGAAGTTGGAGTTTGTTAGTGTGGGACCTAGGAGCAAGCAAGCAGTGGTCTACCCTCTTGCAAAAGCAAGAGAACAAGATATAGACAAGAAGTAGGGCTATCTTGGGGATTAGAAGTCAAGAAAGATGTTTCATTTTGGTTAGTATTGAGGGCTTTAAAGTAGTAGATAGGAGGAGGCAAGATTGTAGTGAAGTAAGAACATTTATGGATCGAGAGTAGCTAGACTTAAGGTAGAGATAGGAGTGGAAAAAGTTCGAATTGGAAGAACTATGTTGTATTTTCACCTTGAATGATATGAGTTGTTTTGGTGTGTAATAACTTTCCATAACCCTTGTGAAATGACCTATGTATAAATAATTTTGGTTTAGGGTTGCAACAGGTTAAGGAGGGTGGTAGGGAAGAGTAGCCAAAATGAAATATTGGAAGGATTGTTTGTAGCAACCAAAGATAGGAACATAAAGGTAGTGGATAAAGAAAGAGAAACTCTAAAAGAGATGGATACTACTAGGTTGGACACCATCAAGTTGTACGCTTCTTTATTGTTGCCCGGATAAGAAGAAAGGGGGAAGAACAATCCCTAGAGTAAGAAGTCAAGAATAAGAGGATAAAAGAGTTAGAAGTTGGCATCAAAAATAAAAAAGTTAAAAGTTGGCAAATAACTTGTGACTCCCCCTTTGAAAATCTCCAAGAAGATAAGGGGAGTGACCTAGAATAAAGTGTTAATGGGTGCTAAAATTACACTTAACAACCACTTTCAACAACAAGGGGTTTGTCACATTGTGGCCTTGCCATTTACATTAAAAAGTATCTTAAGGCAAAAGAGGAATTATGGAAACTCAAATATTTCACCATGCAAAAATATAATCTTCAAAAAAATCCTCGAAAAGAAACCAAAATCCTTCAAGATATTATAACTCTATAACTAATCTCAAGTTTCAACACCAGCCAAAATATCATCTTTCAAAAATCCTCATATAAAAATAGATCTATTACCTAGGGTCCAAAATCCCTTAAGCTACTATACTCTATAATGAATCTAAACACAATATCCTTGCCTTGGTATGCAAGGCCAATAAATGTCCAGGCCCTGAACATACGATGTTATGACTACAAATTTAAGTAAAATCGTGGAGTACTATAGAACTCAGAAAAAATAACTGTTGGGAGGGTATTAGAAACAGGAAAATAGCCCCGACAGTTATCAGGGGTGGTTCTTACTAGTCATAACCATGGTTATCAAAACAACCAAAGACCCACGTTTGGTGTAGGATCATGGTTCACAACGAGTTGGTATTTTTTTCACTTTTTAGAAATAGTGAGTGGCTGGCTGGTACCTTCCGCTGGTCAGAAGATCCCAGTACAGCCTGGCTGGTACCTTCCACCGCGGAAGTTCCCGATTGCTGAAAACAAGTTTTTTCAGGTAAGGGAGCTGAAATACGAAGGAAAAATCCAGGTAGTGCTTTATGGACTGATGACGGTCAATTTGGAATTGTACAGCCAAGAAATGCGCAGGTGGTGGATTCAAGAGCTATGGCTACAAGAGCTATGGCAGTGAATCTTGTTGCTCTCCCTTGGATGCCATCCTGCCCTGGTCTAAATTGGCAGAAATTCTTTTCAGGTCCTTTGCACTGGTGGGATAGTAGTCGTAGGTTGGAGAAGGTAGGTAAATGCAATATGCTGATGAAGGTCTGTGCTGCTTTCTGTGTTCTTATGATGCCATTCATGCCTGGGATGTGGAGAATACATGGCTGGTCAGCTTGATCTGCATTTCTGGTTGTAGACAAACGAAAGGTATCCAGATTTCAAATACAAGAAGACACGGGAAGCATTTTGGCTTGAGGACCAATGAAACCTGCCATGGGTGGCAGCTGAGATCGCTGCAATAGCACCAGGCACAGAGTGTAATTGAACATTTTTATATGGAATCAAAAGCTTACAAAATTTGTGGAAGGATAGGCAACTGGAGAAGGTGATGCAGCTTTTCCAACAAATGCAACGAGAGGGAATGATTTCTGACAAATTCACTTTTGTTCAGGTGATTAAGGCATGTCCTGGTTTAGGCTCGAAGACAGTAGGCTTGTTCATGAACAGCTCATTCAAAGTGGTTGTGAGTCTGATGTCTTTGTGTGCAATAGCCTGGTGGACATGTCTGCAAAATGTGGGAGCATTGAGGAGGCTTGGAGAATGTTCAACAAGATGCCAGCTCAAAATGTGGTCACTTGGACCACCATGATCTTGGGACATGTGAAATGCAGGCAAGGGCAAAAGGCACTGGCGCTATTTCCAAAAATTCAACATGAGGGTGTGCAACCCAACTTTGTTACTTTTGTGGGGGTGCTGAATGCATGTGCCAGCATGGTTGCACTTGAAGAGGGCCGGTGTGCTCATGAGCAGATCATTCAAAGTGGTTTGGAGCAGATGTTTTTGTGTCCAATAGCTTGGTTGACATATGCAAAATGTGGGAACATTGAGGATGCAAGGAGAGTGTTCAACAAGATGCCATCTCAAAATGTGGTCACTTGGAATGCTATACTTGGAGGATGTGCCATGCATGGGTGTGGTAAGGAAGCTCTTAAACATTTTGAACAGATGTGTGAAGGTGTACATCCAAATGATATAACTTTTACTTGTCTTCTGTCACCTGTTGCCCATGCAGGTCTGGTGGATGAAGGCATGTGCTGTTATGCTTCAATGCTCACAGACTATTGATTTCTGCAAAATTGGAACATTACACCTGTATGGTTGACCTTCTTGGCTGTGCTGGCCATCTGCAGGAGTCAGAGAATATAGTCATGGCAATGCCCTGTGAACCAGATGTGGCTGCATGGATGGCTTTGCTCGGTGCTTGCAAAATTCATGGTGATGTGTAGATGGCAGAATGCATTGCCAAACGAATTCTTGAAATGGAGCTTGAGAATGCTGCCGGTTATGTGCTGCTGTCAAACATCTATGCTGCTGTTGGCAACAGGCATCTCTGTGAGAATGTTGAATGGCAGGGCAAGGAAAAAGGTGTGAAGAAACAGCTGGGTCAAAATTTCTTTGTTGTAGAGGATCAAGACCACCCCCAGATGATTGAAATTCAGAACTGCAGAGATTGCCAGGCTCATGCATGATGTGGGACCTACATACCTTGTACGAAATTCGTTCTGCATGATGTCGAAGAAGAAGAAAAGGTATTTCATTTGTGTCACCATAGTGAGAAACTTGGGTTTAGCATGAAAGTTGGAGAGTTGTACATTACTTTGAAACTCTTTCCAAAAAAGAAAGGGTTTTGTTCTTCTTGTCAGTTTGAGTGCAGGCAGAGTCATCTGACTGGAGGTGGAGGGAAGAATGTTCTACACAGTAAGGAACCTGCTCAACAGGTAAGCCTCCACCTTACAGAAGATGTTGTATGCTGGTCAAAGTCAGATGTCAATCAGGTAGTCTTGCATCATCAACTGAGTTGCAGTATACAAACTTGAATTCCTTTTTCCCACATGATGCTTGTGTGAATCTGAATCTGAAACCCTAAACCCTTGTGCCTTGTTGTCAAGTTCAATTTTTGCAGGGATGCCCTAGCGTATTCTATGATCAAACTTCTTCTATGATAATCTGAAGCCCTTTGGACCTTCTTGTTATTTTAATTATTGCAGAAATCTCTCATTGCTTCACATGGAACCTCTTCTGTATTACACCACTCCTAGGAGTGTTTTCTAAACACCAGCACTCAACCAGCAGCCCCTTGCAGATCATTCTCACTGTTGGGTTAGAACAATTAAGACCTCAAGACAAGCCTTTGGGTTTGTGGATTTGCTATTTGGAATCTTGGTAATTGAGACAGTTTGCCTATTTGCACACTGACATGTAGCATGGAGAAGATGGAAGAAATTCTTGTGTAAATGCAATGATTTTGCTCATCAGTGGAGGTATGAGTGATCCAAGGGGAAGTTGAATAATTCAGGCATGGAGAGATTGCAGTTTCATGAAAGATGGAATTGCAGGTACTTTGCAGCCAACAATAATGAAATACACTCAAGCACAATTGAACATATAGGTATTTTAACTTCGCTGACCCAGGTGGCTTGAGTGAATCTTCAGTCGACAGCCATAATAATTTCCACCAATTTGGGATGTAGGTTGTATTAAGTAGGTTATGTGTGTTAGAAGTGTTGTACATGTTATGTTTGGACCTTGCAGTAGATACCTCTTGAAATGTTACTGCAGGAGTTTTTGCAATTCTTACTTGTTGAAGGTTTAGTAGATGTGAATGTTCAAATAGTCCCTACTCTAAACCCTTGTGGGTACCAAGAGGAGTTCATCCATAGATTGAATAATACTGGGCCTAGCTGTATATGAGAAACTCCTCTCAGCAGGTGATTGGAAGGGCAGGACATAATTAGGGCTTTGGGCAATAAGGGGCTTAAGAAAGTTGGTTGTGCAGATTAGGATTATATGGAGGAAATGGGTCTGTGTGTGATGATGGCAGTGTTCATATATCTAATGGAGAATGTTGGGCTCAAAATATTTGTGGCATTGTCTGCAGGGTTATAGGGAGGATAATGGGTTGCATGTGGGAAGTGATGCCGATGAGCAGTTACTCCTCTACATTCCCTTTAATCAAGTGGTTAAGCTGCAATCTTTGATCATTAAAGGTCCAGCAGATGAAGGTTTATATTTTGAGTCCAACTCCATTTTTCCTATTGCAAAACCCTATGTTTTTCATGCTAACAAAAGTACTAGTCCCTGAATACATGTATATCCAAATTCTCTTGAATTTGACTTGGCAACAAGAGGGGATGTCAGCAATGTTGTCCTAGCTTTCAAAGGTTGGGCCTCTAGTCATGACCACATGATGCTACTATTGAAGTTAAGCTAGTTGAAGGTTGAAAATTATGTCTTATATGGATATCTTGTGATGCGATGTTCTGTGAATGGGTTATGTTTACTAATCTCTGGTTTATGGAGCATTTTTGAAGTTGGCCACCATTCTTATGTTGGGACTGCTACAAATCAATGTTGCACAATCTTGAAACCAGCTGGTGGTTTGGTTGCATGCCCAAGGATATTGAAGCTTTTTGCAAACTGACAGTGTATGGTGTTCAGGTGATTGCTTCACTGAATCTATTGCTCTATACTCCTGACAATGTAATTGGCATAGGGACTTTTGCTTTAAAGGAGCAACTAAGGGACAGTTTAGGGTTTTGGTCATTTTTCATTCTCAAAAGTTTGCAGATTTGGAAGTTGCTATATTCAGGAAATGTTTTTATTCACTGCAAGTCATAACAGCTAATAAGTCTCTCCGCATTCTGAATGAAACATTGGATTCTCATGTGGAGTGTTATTCTAGCACTCTAGTAGGTAGTTCCTTGTTTATGATACCTTCATATGTGAAGTCAAATGATTCTATACTTGGTTGTAGCAATGTTAATGACTTCCCCATCAATGATACAGTCACAGTTTCACTGGAACAACTTGAGGCACCCTTATTTGTAGTAGCAACCTTCAGTCTTTGAGAACTGGGTGTGCTGTTTATATGCATGTCGGAGTGATACATCTGCTTCATTGGATGGTAGCTGCTCATCTGAAGTCACAAGCAGACTGCAAGCATTGATGTCTGCTTTGTTTTTTATAGGGAAAGCTGCCACTTAAGTATGTTCACTAGAATGTGTGCAGGTAACATTTTACTGTGCTTGGACTACCTTTTTTATTTAAGTATGCAAGATTGACCACATTTTCTGATACAAGATGGAGAAACACAGTGGACATGATTGGATTGGATCAGTTCATCACCAAGAACACAACCTTGACTGGTGAGAATGAAGTAGATGCTCACCCTATTCAGGCCATGAAGTTTTCTGTGTCTCCTATGGTGTGTGTTGCAGTGCAATGCAAGGTTGCATCCGATCTGCCTAAGCTTGTGGAATGTCTCAAGAGGTTGGCCAAGTCAGACCCTATGGGTTTGTGTATGATCGAGGAGAGTGGGGAGCATATGAAATTGCAGGTGCTGGAGAACTACACTTGGAAATTTGTCTGAAGGATTTGCATGAGAATTTTATCTGAGGTCCTGAAATTATTGTCTCAGATGCTGTGGTTTCCTTCTGGGAGACTGCTAGAGAAATCATCCTGCACAGTGATGAGTAAGTCCCCTAAAAAGCATGATCGCCTCCACATTATCGCCTCTACTTAAACCTTTACATAAGTCAAACAATTTGCTGAGCCCTCTAAATCCAACAACCCACAAACCATGGCAAATTATGTTGTGAGTGGGTACTGAAAAATTGCATGGCTGATAATGTGCACTTCATTGGCTCTGCCTGTAAGGGAGAGACTATGGAAGCCTTAGACATATGCCCATATCTGTTAATGCACTCAGTACGAGAGTACTGCTGCAATTTTTAATCTGCTCTTTGCCCTGTTTTTTTTCACCTTGTCATGTTTTGCACCTTCAATGTTATGAGTACCCAGGGCCATGTAACATGCCAGGTAGCATCTGCCAAGGGTCTTGTAGCATGTTACATAACCCCCAGCACCCCTAACAGGCACAAAACATGTCTAAAAAGCCCAAGGTGAAAACAAATGGGGCAAAGGGCAGACCTAGGGGAAAAGAATTACTGCGAGTACTGACTGCATTAACAACTATGGGCATATGTAATGTTAGGGCTATGGAAGCAATGTATTTTCATTTGGTCCTGGAGACCAAGCAATGTTCACCAGGTGTTCCTGTGACTTCCAAGTTAATTTTTTGGAGACTTCATGGAACATTTCTTATTTTAAGTATTGCTGGTTTGAATTTGCCATAAGGGGTAAAAGAGAGCCATTAGGATGAAGACTCGTTTGATATATAACATGTTTAGTACAATCATGTCTTCAGTTTGTCCATAAGAGGATGCATTTGTAGGCAGGGTAACTTAAATGATCTTTTAGGTTTTGAGATTCGTGTGGTCAATTGTAGTAAACATGTGAAGTATTTTTGGGGGTTTTGCAAGAAGTTCCTGCGGTTTGCCTGTCAACAACTTGGGCTTGAAATTTTTTTATGACCAGTTTTTTCAAGTCGTGTATCCAATCTCTTGTAAGCAGAAGCAAGCTCTCGCCATTGTAAAAAAGTTCCCACTGCAAAGACGTTCGAAGATCATATAAATAATATTTTGCAAAAGCACCACCACAACTCTCCATTGCATTCTGTTCTGGGCAGAAACTCTCTCCATTGCAAAAGTTTCCACAGTTTGGTTTCTTCAACAGATTGTAATCTTCCTTCCACACTACTTTGTCTTCTTAATCAGGCAAGAACCCTAATCCCGTTGAGCCAAAAAGAGCACTGTCCACATGAAAAGCAGAGATGCTAGTAGCCTGCCTGCCTCACAAACACCCAGATTGCATCATCATCAGTTGAAGAAGAGAAGCCTGGAAAGTTCTGTATTTCCCAAAACAATCTATGATGTTGCGCTTTTTCTGTATTGTGGGTGGCTTTTTGCAGAGGTGGGCCCTGTTCGGTAGTGTTGGCTGCGTTGGGTACCAGTGAATTTGCTGTGGAAGAGTAGTGAGTGCGAGATTTCCAGATCCATACTCTCCTTTTGGTTGAAGTGTAACAGAATCAGAAGAATTCTTGACTGTCAGTTTTGCTGGTAGATCAGTTGGAAACTGGGTCCAAGTGCATGTGGATTGGGGGCCAACTCACATGCTTATCAGGCAAAGGCATCCGAGAGCGAGAGGGAGCTATTGTCGTGCTGTTGGGTAATGTTGTAGGCGGGGTTTACAGGTTTTTGTCCGCTGAAAGCAAGCTCAATAACCATCAATAGATATGGCACCAACCATGAGCGTGATGAATCTAAAGATGCTGCAGGCCAGCACTCGCAGCAGCAAGCGGATAATTGCCCCCTTGCTGCACATCCAGCCCCCACCTTTGGTCTCTACTTGTGTTCAATCTACTTGTACTGCAATTGCAGCTCATCGGCAGAGGAGGCCTAAAATGAATGTCTCTGGATCATCATCTGCTCAATTCAGGCCATCAGGATTGAGCTCTGAGAGAAAGTTTCCTTGTAAGTTTTTCTGAATTGTGGAAGTCATATCAAGGGTAAGAAATTTTCAGAGTTGAGTGTTTTCCTGCATGCCTTGGAAGGAGGGTTTGGCTGTTTTTGAGGAGTCAAGGTTTTGCAGCTTTTCTTTCCTGTTGGGTTGATGGTGAAATTTTCCCTTTTTCTGGCAGCAATTGTGTGTAAGGCAGTGGGAGGAGTGGCAACAGAGACATTGGTGGATGTAGAAAAAGTTGAGAGCAGCAGAGAAACAAATGTGGATGCAGGGAAGGAACCAAATGATAGCAACTGGAAGATCAAGATGCTGTATGATGGTGACTGTCCTCTTTGCATGCGCGAGGTTCATAGATCAAAAACTTCGTAAATTTCATTCACAGGAGCCTTGATTATAGAACCTCAAGACATGCAGAAATGTGGCAAATTCTCATCTTCTTCATCACATGGAAAATGAGAATGTTGCATGCAGAATTCTAGTTTCGTCCTTTTTTTTCATTGAGTTCTGCAGGAAAGCTTCTATGTTTTGTGAACTTGACTGGATTGGAAGGTGGGATCATGGTTTCATCAGGTAAACATGTTGAAGGAGAGAAACCAGACATATGGAACAATTGCATTTGTGAACATTGGCACTGACGATTATTCTCCAGAGCAGAATAATGGAATTGACTATGAGACGGTATCTCACCCAACTTTGTGGCTTTGTCTGGTGGGGGTGTCAGTTGTTCAGTGAGAGAAATGAATGAAGTAGTAATAATGGCCATAGTTGGTGCTAATCTAAAATCCTGTGTATTGAGCAGGCAATGGGGCGCATCCATGCTATTCGTCGAGATGGAACTGTGCTTACCAATGTTGCTGTATGCTCCCTTCCTGTTCAGCCATCTTGTTTTGTGTGAAAGCATGTGCTGGGTAGGATTCAGGTGCAGGGAACCAAGGCAGTCTCAAGGGAAAACAGAGGATTTGAACCAGGGATTAGATTGTGCAAAGGCAGATGAGAATAGCAATTTGAGCCTTTTGCATACTTCCCTCAACATATCTTGTACTTCCCTTGTGTAATCAGACCTCAAGTCAGGGTTCTCAGTGGATGTCACCTCTTTTTTCGTGGCCACAATGTGGCATTTGAGCCTCTAGTGAAAGCGAGTTTGGTCTTCTTACTTCTCCTCTTACTCATCCCTGATGAAACTGGCTCCAGAGTGAGGTGGGGGACAGCAATTTATTCATAATTGAGCTTCTTGTCTTCCCATTGCTTCCAGAAATGCAACAGAAACTCCAGACAAAGTTTTTATATAATGGTCTGCCTGAAATTTTGGGTGAAGGAATGTATACTTATCTACACCCACCATTGGGAGCTGATGAAGTCCATAGGTTAGGCGTGGCAGCTTGTCACTGCTATGTTTTATGAAGGTGACTGTTTGACACTTTGTCAGTGACTCTCATGAGGTTATCACCAGACCCACAGTTGCATCTGGTGGGTATCAGATGATTTTTATATCTGGTGGTCACCAGGCCCAGTTACATCTGGTGGCCAGCAGATAAGTACAGTATCTGGTGGTCCCTAGAGGCCCCAGATTCATTTCCTATCTGATGGTGACCAGATGTAACTCTAGATCTGGTGCACTCATTGTACTGTTGTTACCTTAAAAGTGCTGTTGTGGAGATTTCTCTGCAATCACATAGGTATGCTTTCCAGCCTCTTTCATCCAAGATTTTAGTTCCATAGCTTTAACAAACTAGTAAATGTGGGCGGCTTGGGTTTTGCAGGCTTTTAGGGCATTGTATGAGGAAGTAGGGCTGGGATGGGTGTATGCTATCACCAACCACCAGCCAGTAAGCCATTCAAGAGACAAACTTCCCACTCTATTCTTTGTGCTTGTTCTTATTTTTCATGTGTGTTGCATTTCTGCATCTGGGAAGATGGATCTTGATGGAGGAATGCATGGATCTACTCATGCTTCCTTCATGATCATGTCTGTGAACAATTGGCCAGGACTTACTTTGAAGTTATGTCCAACCCACATACAATTTGGGTATGTAATATTGGTATGACTACAACTTTGACTCTGTTTGCAGTGGGCCAGCATTGCAGATGCACTCTACTCATTCTGGGCAAAGTACAGACTACCTGTTACAGGTGTTTCTCTCTCCTTTTTGTCTGTGTATCTTAAATCTTTCTGTCAATGTGGTTAGGAAAGTGTGTACCATCTTGCTTGTCATGAATATCAGGAACCCCTTTGAACCAGACACCAGTGATTATCTCAGATGGGGCTTGGCTGACCGTGTCTTGGTAGTACGGTATGCTCCCTCCATTGATTAGTGTGAGAGATCCTGCAAGATTCAATTCCGTAAATTGTAACCTGTGCAACTCTCTAAAGCATGTGCATGGAATCCATTTTGGTTTGTTTGTAGGGCGTCCCCCACTGGCTGTTGTTTTGGAGAAGAGAAGACAAAAAAGGGTAATCATCTGACCACAGCTTATATACATCAGCAGCATATTGACAGTCAGTCTCGAATTGCTGAATTTACACGCATTGTGCAATGTTGACCTTTGGCCTTTGTTTCAAGTTGGGATCTGCTCTACACAGAAGTTAGCCATAAAAGCACATCTAGAGCTTTGGAGTAGAGCACACAAAATGGTGGCAGTTGTTTTGGCTTGTCACAGCTGAGACCCTAATGAAGCATTTGGAAAGTTTCTGATGCTAATGAAGCATTTCAAATGAATAGCTTCTGCATTCTGATGAAGGAAAAACATCACTGCATTTCTACTATTGTTCCTTTTCAGAATTCTGTGTGAATATATTCCAATCTTTGGATATACAAAGCTTTATGGAATCTTTCATTGTTTATGCTAGTGGTGGAGAAACATCACCTCAATGAAGTGTCCCAATTTTCCTTGGTGTTAAAGAGGGTGGTTGCTTTGATTGTTCCCTTGTGTGCAGGAGAAAGCTGAAGCATGTGATGCTGCTGAACGCTGCCGAATTGATTGAGCTGTGACCATGATACCTCATTTCAACATCTGCATTGGATATGAAGCTTGCCAAGGGACATTTGGTGCTCTCTCACCAAGGATTACATACCTTGTACTTGGGAATTGCTTTTGAATATGCATTTACATGGGTTTGGTAGAAAAACATTTTGGTAATCTTTGGCCTACAAGCAATCAGTGTGGAAATGCAATAAAGAGCTGTAAAATTTCAGCTATCAGCACATTATCTGTGTAGAAGTTGAAAGAGAATTTTACAGCAGTCATCCTGGGGTATTGTGGTTGATATTGTCATTGTTGATGCAAAACAACTGCATTTCATAATACTCTGATGGTTTTCGTACTTCATCATTGTGGTTTGCTCTACATGGCGCAATCAGTATACAGCCTACAAAAGCTCATTCTTGTAGGTTCTTCACACAAACATGTTCTGAAGCAGAATATGAGTTGAAGCTTCAAAACTGGTATACAATGTGGCAATCATAGATCTGTACCTGGACGATTAACAGTGATTGTCACATGTGCCTCATCAAAGCTTGTTCCATGATGAAGACACTCCAATGGTTTCCCTCAAAATTTGAACAGCGTTTCTGCAGGTGGACACCATCAGACTTCCACCGTTGCCATTGCCTTACTCAAATGTGCTGCCATCTGTTAGCCTGAGAACTCCAGTTGCAAAAGAAATGGGCCTCTCAGAAAGGAAATTTAGTTGGGGTACTGCAGTGAGAAGACTACATCTTTCAATCCATACCACATGCTGGCATCAACTGTCTTGAGGGTTCTCACTGTGCCAAATACGATCACCATCTGCAAGCACTTGTTGCAAGTTCTCAAGTGCCTCCAGTGCAAGGTCTCTTGCTTTGCAAACTACAGGATCCTTGCTATCTGCCAAGAAAAATTGATTTAGCTTCACAGGTTATGATATCTGTGAGTTCTTCAAAGTGATAACATTTGTACAGATGAACTCATGAAAATCAGAAGCTAAGTCTTGCAATCAGATCAATCAGATCAATGGAAACAATGAGAAGAAAGAGGCCAAGCCAAACCCAGCAAACTGCACAAAGCCACCTTCTTCCTCAGGCTGTTCACTGGGTACTACTCTGCATCCTGTTCAAACCGCAGGAATTTTGTGAACTAGCAATGAGCACCTCTTCTTTTGAGAATTTCTTCATGTGGATTGTTGAGGTCCTTCAAGGGTTTTAACACTGACCTTGTGCTTGAGGAAGCCATGCCATATCCATGGCTTCTCTATGTTGAAGGCTTGTAGTGAACATGTGCAACGCTTCCTGTTTGGTTGCTACATCACCACCCACCCAAAGCACATCAAAATGCTTACGATCTAACAGAGCCATATCACCCAGTGCTCGGCATTGCACAGATTCCCAATACACAATGATCTTGTTGATCACCTTCAGCTTTGCCTCCTCACCATGTCTACCAAGTAATCCAAAGACATCAGGACTGAGCTCATGAACATCTTCTCTTGTTAGCTTCTTGCCAAACAGAAAACTTCCTTCCACAAAAATTGACCAAACAGCTTCTCTCAAATGCTTGCACCAATCCGCAGATCTGCAACCTGCTTCCAGAGCTTCTCTTCTCAGTCCACCAAAAGGACATGAAATTGGAGTGCGTCGACCATATGCAAACAGGAATTGCAACTTCAATCCTAACACGATCAAAGGACAATTGGTAATGTTTGTGAGATTTGTTTGCCTGTGTTTGCGGAGAGAAATTGCCACTTGATCTGCTTCTGCCATTGAATGTGACCATGGCAACAAAGGCATCCCTGGAATGGAGCAATTCCTGATGATCAACGAGAGAGGAGACCATGACCAATGAAGACCTTCTTGTTTCTCAAGTTCAGAATTGGCATACTCATGCAATTTTTGAGCTACATACTCTTCTCTCTTCTTCTGCAACTCTTGTTTGGCAAGCAGATTCCTCACCTCCCATGCATCCACTGCTGCCATGTACTTCATATAGGATTCCAGCTTTGAAAACTCCTTGTAGCAATGTGTCAAATCACCAGTTGAGCTTGAAGCTTTGAACAAGTCCATGGTGAGCTTCATAGCCTTTTTCTTCTTCTTGTTCTCAGACTTTAGCAGCTCTGCTGCCTCCTCTTCTGCAATGATGTGCTTGGAAGAAGATCGACGGTGTACCACATTTTCCAGGTACCATAAGCCCCAAGCCCTTGCAATGAAGTTCAAAGCATTTCCATGCTCGATGATCTCCCTGAGTGTCACCAATTGTGCTTCACGATCCACTGGCAACGGCGGATCGAAGAAAGCTATGAAATGAAACAAACCAGGGCAGAGCTGTTCAGCTGGTCGCGGTCCAACTTCCCAGTCGAGAGTTACAATCGACATTGCCTCTTGTTGAAGGCGAAGCTCGATCTCCGCCTTCGTTAGTTCTTGACCATTTGGCTGCTGCACCACCTCTTTCACCACAGCTACTACTGGGGATTCTGCAAGATCTGCAGCACCGTCGTGCAGACTGGAGCTTCTCAATTGCACTTCACGTTCTGCACTATATTTGACTGCATTTTGCTGGTGGAGATTGGCTTCTTCTCTGATTACACCATCTCTTCCTCCTCCCGATTCATTGGCACTGTACCCCTTCTTTTCCGGAGCAGGTACTACTGTGGTTTCACCATGATCTTGCAACAGAAGACCAGTGGAATCAGCTCTCGATTTGGCTTTTGTCGACAGCACACGACGTCTCGCAACAACCGTGTCTTTGATCTTCACGTGTTGTTGTTGTTGTTGTTGTTGTCGTTGCAGAAGATTGGGCTCTATAAGGATCACGTCGTCTTCCGTATCGTCGCCTCCGCGAGGTTCCGGAACAGCCGCAAGACTCTTTTCGGCGGGTGGTCGCGGAACCACTGCACGATCGTCAGCAGCAGCAGAGCCATCTCTACGCAGTTTTCGAACTACGAATTGCGAATTGGTGGTGGTATTCTCTTCTATCGATGCGCGCTTTCGTTTCTGCGCAATCCTTGGTCTCCTTTTCGCCTTCTGCGTGGGAGTTGCAGGGCCACTCTTGCGACGCTTTCGTCGTGCACGTCTGTAGTCAGAATCCGTGTCTTCTGTCTCGTCGTCGTCTTCTTCTTCGTCATTCGGATTCTGCTCGTCAGTTGCGTTGGGTACGTACAAGTTTCCGCTCTGACTGCTATCCTCCTCGCTCTTCTTCTTACGCTTCAACCGAACCTGTACAACGCCTCTTCGCCTCAAAATCTCGTTCACCATCTTTCTTTGATTGTTGTGCACAACCGGATACACTTTGAGTTCCACACCAGGAAGTGCGGGACATCCCTTATGTCGATGCACATTTAAGCTACCCTTGCACTTGAACAGCAATCCACAATGAAGACAAATGAAAGGCAATCTATCGCTGTTTCCTTGCAAAACTGAGCATCGCGCATGCACTTGAGCTTCCACAAGAAGCTCCTCGAATTCATCCGTGGTGTAATCCGTTTCCACTGCCACGCCAGTCTTCAATTTCGTGACACAATGCTGCGGCATCTCTTTCGACCTTTTTCTGCAGGTCTCTGAAGAAAATGGTCAAACCTTACTCCCAATTACACTGCTGAACCACCACCACTACCACAACAACAATCGATCAAAAACTGCACCAACTTACATTCTTGCAATCCTATATCTTTGTCGAATCTACAAAAGCTGAACCGGTAGCAACAACAGCAACGTCAACACATGACTACATGATTTTCCAGACTGCTGAACTTCCACCCAAACTGAATATACAACTTCAAAACCCAGTCAAAAGGATTTCTTGCACTCAAGAAGCCCTCTCTCTCTCTCTCACTCTCTCTCTCTGTGAAACAGAATCTGAATCCATAGCAACAACAGCAACAACAATATGGGTACTTGATTTTCCAGACTGCTTCTGCCACCCAAACTGAATCTGCAACAACAAAACCAATTCAAAAGGATTTTGTTCACTCCAGCAGGTCTCTGTCTGTGTGCGCACACTCAATTCACTTCTCACCTGACATCCAACAATAATTTCTCTTGATGAATTTTTTTGCCATCACAACATTTTATCAAACAGCACAACACAAATTTAATCAAACAATTCAACAGACATTTTTCCCATGGAACCACAAATCTCTCTCTACAACTGATCATGAATGATTCTCAACACTGAATAAATATACATACTTAAATTACTACTTCTCATCATGATTCATAACATTGATCAAAATATGCATACTTTTCCTACTTCTTTTAATCATGATTCATAACATTAGATCACATATACATAACTTTTTTCTGCTTCTTCTAATCATGATTTGTTAACATTGCTCAAAATATATACATTTATTGATCAAATACACTAACATTTGCAATGAATTCAAACTTTTTGCCACACGTAATCTTGATTCATGACACTGATCAAATGACACAAACTTACTGATTAATCGCCAAATTATAGTAAGTACCACTCCTAGTTCATCATGATGTTGTGAGGGATATGAAAAAGGGATATTCACTAAAGTACCCAATTATGGGTACTTGAGAAAAAGGAAGGCAAATTTGGCTGCAAAGTGGTGGCCTTCACTTTGGGACAAAAGGTCGTGCAACTCAAGGTTGATTCATCATAAGAGAAAGTGCTGATGGGAAATTTTTGCATTTGAGCTTGATTCATCATAAGAGAAAGTTGTGATGTGTAATTTGTACACTAGGCTTTTGGTTAGATGTCACCCATGTACTTGCAGCTCACCTGATAGAGTCTTCCTTTTTTGCTTCCTTCTTATGTTTGTTTTTAGGGTTGCGCTGTATCTTGCAACAGCCTAAATGATAAACCTTTTGTTGGTACTGTTCATAGGTGACTTTCCAATGGGTTGTAGTAGTTATCGTATAGGGTTGGAGCCCAAGGTCCACACAGTAATTCCCTGACAGCAGGGCGTTACCCTCTGTAACAACCGAGGTCATCAATAAATTTTTTTTTTTCCTGATTCTCTTTCGAAGATCTTATTGGCTTACATCCTGCGCCCTAGGGATCTTACAATCTCACATCCTCCGCCCTAGGGCTCATTTTGTAAGCCTGATTACTAAATGTAGGCTGCCCTATTCTCTAAGTACACTAAGAATTCTCTCCGAGGTTGTTATGCAGTAGAAAAGGGTCTATATTTGAATTTTGGACACTTCAGGAATTTAAGGTGCTGGACCCTTCAGAAATTTGAGGAACGTGTCACCATGCCAGTAGGCTGAATGGTGTTCCACCATTTGGATTTTAAATTCAAGATGTGAACAGTCACTCTAACACCAAGAAGCTGCTAACCTTCCCACATGTGTTCAGTAAATTTGAGGCTGCAGCAACTGGCTAAACACTTGAAACAATCCACTCTTGGAACATTTTCCCACTTTTGAAAGTGGTTGCAAACCAAATACCATAAAGGAAAAGGACAAGAAGAGAGTGCAACAAAAAAAAGAAACCACTAATGGATGGTCGACTATAGGAGGCTGCGAAATGTATGTACACTTTAGAGGCCCTGCTTGTGAAAATTTGGGACTACTGTTCCAATGAAATCTGTGAAATCACAACCTTCAAAATTCCTTGTGATACATGGGTTAACGTCTACCGTTTCCAATCTCAATTTCCATAAATGAAAAATATATATTCATGACTATTTGCAAAACACTTCTTCCTAACTTATGACTTTAGAAAATAAGTTTCTTCAGGACAAGGCCTGCACTTACTTTCTGAGTGAAAATCTGCAAATTTTGAATAGAGAAAACACCTAAAGTGTTTTGACACTGGCATAGTCTCTGCCCTAACATTTTGTTTTGGAGAGGAAAAGGGAATCAAAACCTGAAACGATGTCATCCAGTGGGTGGAAGGGAGGTGGGGAGGGACCACAAAACATTTGTTATGTGAACTGTTTAGGGTTAGGGTTACTTTCTAAGCCTTTTTTATTTGAAGAAGCAAACCCGTGGCATAAATGGCCAATGGAGCAGTTTAGGTGTTTTTTTGTTTTTTTTTTTGTTGCGTTTGCTTGTGTTGATTCAAAGAATGGTGATTTCTTGTTGTTAATGGCAGAAGGCAAGGCGTGTTGAAGGGCACTACAACATGGAGCCAACAATATTTTTGGGATATGGATTGTGTGGCTAGGTTGATGCGATTGGTTTTAAGAAGATTTGGTGTATGTGTGGAGCAGCTAGTGTTGCGCACTGAGTAGAAATGGAGGATTGAAGTTGGAGAAAACAGTTGTAATCTTCTGGTTTTTCAAAGTTGGAAACAAAGTGTTTTCTATCGGTTTTTTTTTTTTTGGTTTCTAGATAGGAATGCTATAAATGGCATGTTGATTTTGATCTCCAAATTTCCATTGCACTAGAAATTAAAATGTCAAGTCCTTGTGAATTGTATAGGATTTGGGTTGATGGCAAAAATGGTGAGAAACCTAGGAAATCTGTGGAGGTAATCTGTCATTGGTATTTTATATTCAAGAGTGGGTGTGCTTGAGTTTGTGTTCAGCCTAGGAATTTGGATTGGGATACTTGGGGAAGGAAGTGAATACTCTAGCAAGAGCTCTGAGTTGGGATGCTATCAAATTTTTGTTGTTACTGGAAAAATGCCGAACTGGGCGGGGGATTGTGATTTTAGGTGCAAAGGGATGATTCTATTTGTAGACAGCTTGTTGTGGAATGCCATTACTTCTAATGCCATGACAAGGGCTAGCATAGCTTAAGAGAAAAAGTTCAAAGTGTTCTAATTCATCAAGGCCTTTAAAAATTAAACACAATAATTGTCAATTCATTATGAATGTGTTCATGGTCTCTATACTTTTCATAATTGAATTTATAAGCATGAGAAGTTGAGATTGTTATGCATCCCATTTTTTTGTTACAATAAAACTAGGTGTGTAATATTTTGCATCAACAACTTTGTGTCTTTCTTGTGCTCTTTGATACTATAAACACATGTGATGTGTAGTATCTGTCGTGCATTCCTATGTCAATGCCTATAATCATCGATGTCACCACACTCACAACACATAACATAAAAATACCCTAAATGGTACACCACATCCAACAAGATTGACTCACTTGCAACCATGCAAGAATCCAAGCCCAAAACATAGAAAAGCAAAACATTTATATAACAAAGAAAACTATAAAATAAAAACTATGCTTTGGAATCTTAAATCACCAAAAGTGATTTGAGATCACACAAGATGAGATTATATCCCATGACAAATATCCTTAACCATGTTCATCGATTCAAGATTAACTAATTAGTTTAATTAGCCCAGTTTATCCCTAATTAACTAGGACCTAATTGAGCAACTAAACTAACACATCTGACATACCCTTCTATTCATTTAACTTCATTCTTTTTGTGCATATTAATAGTAGAACCACTAATGGTTCAATTGATTCAATACAAGACCTCATCCTTATAAATAAAATAAAACATTTATAGTGATGAAATTGTTGGAAAGATATCACAAATGTGTGTAGATTATGATGTTAAAAATATCCAAAAAAAACAAAGTTTGTATGGGGATCCACCATCAAAATACTTCTCAAAGACAAAGAAATCGCAGGGGAAGGTACCACTTAATAGGTCCACCCACGCACCTATTTGGGCCTCTACCAATGCTTATCACATCTAACATATAGTTTTGATTATTTCCACATCCCCACCCATAAAAGCATGCCCAACAATTCATTATAAACAATATTATAATGGCAACCAACAAATATAACAATATAAGTGGGGCCATACCACACCCTAGCAACAAGCCAAATATGTGAATAACCTTAGCAAGATTTCTTTGGGACTTGACAATACTTGTAAAGAACCAACCTTTGTATTTTGTTGTGTCCATTATAATCAATAACAACGATGGTTATGGTTAAAGGTGGAGTGTGACAACAAGGGCTTTAACTAAAGGCAAGAGTGTTGCCACAAAAAAATGCAAGTGGAAAAACTTTTGTGTGAAGGAGGAATGACAGAGCTCTTTGGCAATGTTTTCTTCTTGTCTCTCAAGATCCAATAACAAGATATGGTCAACAATCACTCACATTTTAAGAACATATATAGGAACATTATTCCAAAAACAAGTCACAAGGTGAAAGGGATTGAAATGTTCAAAGTTTACGAATGAAATGGGGATAATTAAACACAATGTAAGAGAATTTGTAAGTTGTTATAATTGTATGCTTGCATTGAATGAATTTGGAACTTTGCTTGAGGATGTCCTCCAATGAACCTTGAAGCTTTACAAGCTCAACACCCCAAAGGTACATCATTTGCTTACATTCATTACTGGTTGTTTGAAAAACATTTCCAAATGGGATGATGAAATAACGTTGTTAAATAGGTAATAGACAATAGATTACAATCTCTAATGTTGTTTATTATTTTTTAATAGACATGAGAACAAAATAGAATTTCATGTAATGTTTATTTATAAATATTTTTTTTTAATCACATTTTTTTCAATATTGATGTGAAGAAAACCCCTTTAATAAAATGCAAAATGATTACAAGTAACATGGTGGAAAGCTTTGAAAAGTATGAGGTAATGGAATATTTGATCAATAGTGAAGGGGAATCAAAACAATATGTTGTATGGCAATAGAGTGGGAAAGGAAGAACAAAAGAGGCAAAAACTCATGGAATGTGCCATGCACACACAAGCAAAAACAAACCAACTACCATCATTGTGACTACCAATTGTGACAATTTTGAAAAAAACAAAAAAATTTAAAAACTTCTCAAATTTGAGTATTTTCACCAAGGCATGCCTTGCCTAATCATGCTTTAATTTTAGCAAAGGCAAGAGAATACATGTAATTGCATCAATAAAAAGAGTTCATGAAACTTTGACATCACTTAGCTGAAAGCAACAAATTTATCCTTACAAAAACCAATGTTGACACTCAATAAGCACATCACAATCCAAATTTAGTGTGAACACAAGTCCAACATTTCAAGTATAGATGTCTAAGTCCCCTTCTAATGATCACACATCTCCTATCCACCAATTTACAACGAATTCTCCAACAAGCTAATGCGAGATTAGTAGAATATGTGAAGATGTTTACAAATGTTTTATTGGTGTCAACTTTTTATTTCAATAAATATTGGTGCCTTTTAAAGGCCATAGATGTTAAATCAAATTTAACCTCAAAACAAATTGTTTATTCGCATTTACAAGGTCTTATTTAGTGTGTCTTGTTTGTAGATTACAAATGTTAGTCCCCTTTTTAGTCAAAGTCCATGGCCATGATCAAACAAAGTTTTTAACTTGTCACATACACCTTAAATGATCATATTGTGCATTATCACATGTCATGCATATAGTATGTTTAAAATTGTAATTGATTTGTTTAAATACCCAACATAATTTCTTCATATTAATTACACTCAATTTTCACATTGATCTATTTCTTGAAATATGTTTTTCAAGCTTTCATTTTCAAAAGTTTCTATAGATGTGTGTGTGCAAAATAAGTTCTATGTGTGAAACTAAAAGATGGCAAGCTAAAAAGGGTGATCAATTGAATTCTAAAATATAATGTCAAGGTTGTCTATTGAACAACAATTTTCATGCAATAATGGACCTCTTTGGTTGAGCCTTCCAAGCGACACTTCAACACTACATGATAGGTGTATAATGTCACCAATGGGCATATTTTCCTTTTTGAACATTTCAATTATTTCAATTAAGAATTTCAATCACTACACATTACAACGAAACACAATTAAATTCATTCCATATTTTATTAAAGTGTGAATGAACTTGGACAAATTTACTATGGTGAAAGTGGTTAACCCTTTAGTGAACAAGGACCAATGGTTATATACAAGTGAATTCACTAATAGTTAATTTGTTAAGTTAGATTTTTAGTTCAAAACTAAGCTAGGTTAAAACCTTAGGCTACTTGCACTTAAGAACCCAAAATTAAATTAGGCTAGTAACTTAGGTTAGGCACTTTAATTAATCACCTAAACAAAGCACTTAGACTAGGTTAGATTAAACACATAAAAATTTTAACTAGGTTATTTAGGATAACTAAGCCACCTAGTTAATCTAAAAATGTAACTCACGTAAATCATCAACTTAAGGTTGAAATGTGAAATTTTGAACCCGTAACTTCCTTTCATCTCCATGCTTAAAGAACAAATCATGAACCATTGAACCATTATTTAGATAAATGAGATGATTTGTCATCGCATATTATTATCCATAATCGTTTCTTAACCTACCTAAGTATTTTCCCTAGTTATATTTCTTACTTATGTTACTTTATTAACCTACTTTACATACCTACATAGCCTAGGATACTAATAAACTACCCTAGGCTATTTTTAAATTAATGTAAATTACCCAAGTCTATGTGTAAGCTACCATAGGCTAAGTTTTAAGTTAATATTAAGTTATTCCTAAGTTAATGTAAGCTATTATAAATTATTTTCTTGATTATTTTAAGTTATTATACCCTATGTTATTTATGTTTTTTTTGTTTTTTTTGTTATTCCACCCTTGGTTCTTTTATAATATTGTACTTTAAACTCTTCTTGACTATTGTAAGTTATTTTAAATTATTTTAAGTTATTCCACCCTAGGTTATTTTTAATTATTTTAAGTTATTCCACGCTAGATTATTCTAAATTATTTTTATTTATAATTTTAGGTTAATCCACTCTAATCTATTTTCAGTTTTTCAATTATTTTACCTTAGGTTTTTCTTGCTTATTTTAGGTTTTTTTTAATTATTCCATCTTACACCATTTTAAGTTGATTTTGATTTTTTAAAATTATTCCACCCTATGTTATTTTCAATTATTTTCAATTATGATAACATAAATTATTTAAAATTATTCTACCTTAGGTTATTCTAGGCTATATAACCTTAAATTGTTATAAGTTATAACCTTAATCTATTATAGGGTATAGCCTAGAATAACTTAAGGTATATTAATCTAAAATATCTTTAAATAATGTTAAATAACCTAATGTATAACTTATAATTGTTTACACTAGAAAAAATTCCCAAAAATGCAACCAATGCATTTGCAACTATGTGCAACTAATTGTCATTTGCAACTAATTTTAATTGCATTTACAACTATTTTGCACCTTTGACCATTCTTACAACTATGCTCCAACTACATTTGCAAATAATGATTTTTCCATCCTACATTCTACAATTGTTTTATCTATGATCATGTTAATATGTCCCTTAAGTTACAAATGGAACCAATTTAATCACACCACAAAGGTGTCAACTTAGCCCCTAATGGTAAACATAGGTATATTAGGAAATTTTTGAAAGGTATGTGTATGTTTGCTAAGTTTTATTAGGGCTAAAATGGGAGTATGTTTCCATTGTGCATTTAAGCAAATTAACAATCTACCTACTTATAAATGTTTATTTACCTACCTAACTTAGGCAACCAACTTATTTACTTATGTTTATTTACCCATCTAGCCTAGGTTATTTATTTAATTATTTAAAAGCCAGTAATGAAAATTTATAACTAATAAATTAGTTATTTATTTATTATTTATTTATTTTAAAATATCTTATTAAAAAATAATTGATAAAAAATTAGTTAGGTAAATTATACCTAGATATTAATTACGTATTATTCAATATTTTAGTTATTTATTAAATTTTTAAAGAAATAATTTTATTATTGATTAATTAATTTTTATATTCTAATTACTTTATTTTTTAAATTTTAATTATGAAATATTATTTAATAACATATAACTAATATTTTTAAATTCTTAATTTTAAAAATATTAATGAAATTTTATAATAAATAATTTTGATAATTAGTTATTATTTCAATCATTTATTTACTTTTTTATAAATTTGGGCTCCGTGATGTTTTGCACTATTAATGACAATGATTAAAAAAATTGTGGACATAATAATTTTGTTGTAATCAATTTATTTTTTTCAAAAGAATTTTTTTTATAAATTTCACTATCTATCATTTTATTCCATTAATATTTTATTCATTTTTTATTTGGTAAACAAAATGTTAACAAAAGTCTAGTTCATTACATAAATTCATAACAAGATACAAATATATTAAAAAAGAAAAACACTAAAAGGATGGTAAAAAAAAAATTACAAATAGACAAAAACATTGAAAGGGTGCAAGACAAACAACAAGAAATGATTCTAAAATGAAATTTGATCTTTGACAAATTATAATTTGGAATGACTTTGGAATTGTCACAATGATGATCACCAAAATACCCATCCTACATAAATGAATTATGAATTTATAATTTATACCTAAATGAATGAGTTAATTGATTATTATATAAATACTAATTAAATAATTAGTTAGCTAATTGAATAGTTACTTACTTACCTACTTACTTATCTACTTAGTTATATAATGTACAAAATTTAAAAAGAGGACAAAGGATATGAAATAAAAAATTTAGTTGTAACTTAGGTTGCAACTTCAATTTTTGTCCCATATGTTTTGTCCTTTAATTCCAATTTGAAAATTATATAATGAAAAGATTTTATCTTACAATTTCATATAAAAAAACACATGTCAATTGAAGTGAATCAATCAAAGGAGTTTAACCATTTAAGGTCCTTAACCCTAAAGGTTAAACCTAAAAAAATAAAAAATATTTACCTATTTCTTTAACTTACCTACCTACCTACTTAAATATTGATTTCAATTAAATTTGGTCAAAATTCAAAAAATGCCATATGGCATATTTGTATTATGCCACATGTCACAATCTAAAAAAATTTAAAATAAACAATGAAAATCCACTATCTAATTTTAAAACAAAATTTTTTCAAACCTTTTTCATTTGTCACATGTCATTATGTAAATTTGTTATTTTTATGGTAATATACAAATGGCATACAATAGTATATAAAAAGGTGAAATATTTGTTGACCATTGATTTCATTCACATTTGCAATTAATGTCTTATGCAACTTGTCTCATGCAATTAAGTAATTTTTAGTAACAAATGTCCTTTGCAATTAGAATATAATTATAAATGGTGGTTTATTTTCCCAATTTTTTCTAAATGTTAGGGAAGAATAACCTAGAATAACCTCAAGTAGAATATCTTAGAATATTTTCATGGCAAAATAGCTTAAGATAACTGAAAATAAACTAAAGTAGAATAGTTGAAGGTGAAATAACATGAAATAATAAAAAATAACATAAAATAACTATTAATTGATATTCTATTATCTTGCCTTTATAAGTATTTTTTTTAAAGGTAGAAATTATCGTTTTAATTTCTCATATATTAATAAATTATTAATTATATTACATGAAAAATAATTGAATTTGAATTAATCTACTTGTTGGGTTATTGACAATGTTAATGTTAAATTATTGGTACTAATTGTTAAGTGAATGTACATTGAATTTAGTGTGTAAATTTTCACATTAATAATAACATAAGGTGGAATAACTTGAAATAATCCAAAAAACGTTCTTAAAATAAAATAATTTAAAATAACTTAAAGTTGGAATGCTGAAAATAACCTGAAGTACAATGCTTAAAAAATAACATTGGGTATAATAACTTTAAAATACCTTAGGTGGACTAATTTAAAATAACCAAAACTAATTTTAAATGACTTAAGGTGGAATAATCTAAAATAGACAAGAAGAATTTAGGGTAGATATGTTAAAATAACATAAGGTGGAATAATTATGAATAGCCTAGAATAGATTAACCTAAAATAATTTATAACAACATAAGGTGAATTTTTTTTAAATTGTCAATAGTAACCTCAAATAATTAGAAATAGTATAAGGTGAAATGACCTAAAATGACCAAGAATAACTTAGGATATAATAATTTAAAATAATTTAAGGTAGAATAGCTTTAAATATAGTTTAAGGTACAATAACCTAAAGTATTTAAAATAACAACACCTAAAAACATTTATTTACTATAGTCAATTATTTCAATTGGTAATGAATTGTGTCAAGTAGTAATGAAACATGACAATTATCTACTAACCTTATATTGACATAATTTTAAACAACATGAAATGATTAAAGTGGGGTGAACCTATTTCAATTTTAAAATTTCATAACTTGATTTCAATTAATGAATTGCACCTACTAAGTTTGTACTAATGACATCTAGAAAAAACATTTTTATGTTTTCTAGTATGCACATTAAATGATATTACAAAAAATTTAACCTATTTTTATTTTTTGGTGAAATTTTATTGGAAGGCAACATTGATTCAATGAAATTGGTGATAATTTTATTTTCCGAAAAAAAATGTCAAATCTCACAACCCCCATTTTTTTAGGGAGAATGTTGCTACAAATCTATTTACTTGTTATTTTCTATTGGTTGTGTCAAAAATTATTGTCAATTAAATCAAAATTTGTCTTGGACAACTCTCCATTGTTGTTACACTACAAAATTGAAAAACAAAAACATTGAGCTAAACCTTAAATATCTCAAGGTTTCATCAACCAATTAATAATCATGATTCTTTTACATTGTCATAAGTTGTACCTGTAGCTTAGGTTTTATTATTTACTTATGTTAAATTATTTAATAGTCATCATTGAAGACATGAATTGAAAAGCAAAATAAAAATTAGGGTTAAACCAAGCCAAAAACTTAAAGTTTCAACTTTCCACTTCATAAAATACGAGAATGATCATTTTTTTTGTACTACCATTTCATAATTGTATCCATAAAACTTGAACTTTTTACATTTATTTCAAATTATCAATTGAAATATTCAAATTTGTAAAAAAATATATAAATGTTCAATCATTTTGACAAATAACATTGATTATTATAACAATTACAATGATCACAAGCTTTTCAACATCATGATAGTCATAAACATTCCAACATTACTGGCACTCCATACTTAGGTTTAATTATGATATTATTAACATATGGTGCATGACGGTAATTAAGTGAGAGATGAAAGCGAAATCGTTGAAGTATCACAACTAATATTGATTTTGCTTCATCAAATGCAAATCCTTGTCCCACACAAAACCTTGGCCCAAATGAAAAAGGCATCAAAGCTAATGGGTGTTTGGTTGCCTTAGCAATACCATCAACAAATCTTTCTGGTTTGAACTCATGTGCATCTTCTCCCCATAATGTTGGATCGTGGTGAATGGCAAGCCTAGGAAAGTATAATGCCAATCCTTTTGGGATGTGTAGTTCCCCCAACTGGACATCCATTAATGCTTGTCTATTTTGAACTGGAATTATTGAAAATAATCGAAGAGTCTCATTTAAAATCATATCCAACTGCACCCCCATGCAACCACCCAATCAGCAATAAATTTTATGTCAAGATGTGAATTTTAAAAAAAACTTTAAATGGGTTGTCAAAAGATTCAAAATACCGTTTTTAGTTTGCGAAACATGTCAGCATCAATTGGATGATCTTTATGTCCACATACTTCTATGACTTCTTCACGAGCACGTTCTTGCCAAGTTGTGTGGGATGCCAACAACATCATGGTCCATGTTAGAAGAGTTGCTGTTGTTTCTTGTCCTGCCAAGAAAAAGGTTTTGCAGTTATCTATTAATGATTGCATTCCAAAATGAACCTTTCCACCCTCGATAGCAATTTCTTCCATTGCTGCATTAAGCATGAGACCCAACAAGTCATTTCCATATGCATTATTGGCCCCTTTCACCATATTTTTCCTTGATTGAATAATTTCACCAAGAGACTTCGACATGGCAAGCTTGGTCAAAATTATTTTGATGTTTAATGGCATTGGAATAATGCTGCAAACACACGACAACAAATTTAAGAATGTGACAATGGATAGAAGTTAGGAATTTTTTGCAATTAAAATACTAATGGGCTTTTAAAATTATTATGGTGTCTAATTACACATCAACATGATCATATTGTTTATCAATGTTAGTCATTCAAATCCATACAACCAAATAAAAGAATGCAATTATGCATAACATCCATCTCTAGCCTAAGTTGGTCATGAGCAAAAGGTATGTTGGCATCAAGACAATAATGATTAGGAGGACCTGTATCCTGGTATAGTAGCAAATCGTTGTTTATTTCTTTGATTTGTAAGATTGAAAAGTGCAAGTAGTTGTTCAAACACTTTCTTTCCCTTTTCATAGCTACTCCCAAATGCAGTTTGTGCAATTATATCACTTGTCACAGTTGTCATGTAATCACCCACTTCAAGTTCCACACGGCCCCCACCATCCCTCACTTTCTTTTCCCATTCATCTGCCATTGATGATGCGCTCTTCACCATTTCTACTATCATCATCTGTGCATAATAAATAAGCCAATCTTAGTATGTTGTAAATCATGAGGTCTATACCACTACTATCTCTATCTCGACTAGTTGACAACATACACTATTGCCAAGAAGACACACACTTTGCTACAATTTAGCCTTTTATATAAAACTTGTAGTTTGGGATTGGGTGAATGGATAACTTCAAGGATTTCATCAATTTACTCAATAGTATCAAGTAAGAATAAATATTCTAAAAACAACTTGGAAAAAGGGCCATATTCTTTGATGTCTTTGTTTATGTGTTGGACCAGTTGTTTCTGGATGTTTTAGTTCAAAAGAGATTTGAAGTATTCTTTCAAGATATTTGTCAACAATATTTGAAGTGTTATACCTTGAGCTTTTCTTGATGAAAGAAAGGGTTCACAATTCGGCGATGGAGAGCCCATTCCTCACCATCAGTTGTTAGCACCCCCTTTCCAACAAGTTCCCTTCCAAATCTAGTCAACATTTGAGACTTTTCGAACACATGAATCTTTGTCAAAACTTCTTTAATGAGATCAGGGTCTGTTATTGTGAGCCTTGCCTCCCATCCAAACCACCACAAATAGCTTTTTCCTGGCATGAAAAGATTCATGATTTTTGTTCCCTGCTTAGTACCATCTTCATTGAGAGTTGTAGATTCACAATCTCAGATCATTGCCCCATACAATGACAAAGTTTAACTGGATGCTCTTTCCAAAGACTTTCAAACAAACTTACAGAAATTAACTGCAATCCTCAGTCATTGCAAGATAAGGAGAAATGAAAATGCCTAGTACAGTTTTGAGAGCTGATATTTGGAGCTTGAAGAAAACCCCACCATAAGCTTGGCAGTTCTGAATATGATATGGGAGAATATGAGCTACAATATCATAGTCTCCAGTCTTCATATCCTTCTCTTCTGAAGCCTTCTGAAGCCTAATAACTTCAGGCATGTTTCCCACGAACAAATGAGCAGAGGGCCCTTGCACGCCCTGCCTATTCATGATTCTCTTGAGCCTCATGGGAGTAATCAAGAACTTTTCCACCATCCCCACAAAAATGTAAGCAACCCATAGCACCAGCACCGTGAGCAGCGATGTAGAGAGTGTTGACCATGTCCGGTCCCCAAAATATTCCATTGAATTATGCAAGTTATAATGATGAACTTTCAAATGTAACTCTGCTGCAAACTCCCAATCTCTCCAATAGAGAAATGTGTCTGTAAGAAAAATCAGGAATACAAATTCAGAACACCAAATGAGGGAAAGGAAATAGTTACAGTCAATCAACCCAAAGACATTTTCACAAAGTATCCCAAGTAAGAGAATTTAAAACAGAGGGACAGAGTGTTTGCGATTGAATGATTTAAGTCCTGCGACAACTGACTATCTTGCTGTTGCAACAGAAATCACTAAGACTTCCAAAAAAGAAGCAGAGCTCACATAAAACACGTCATATTGATTTGAGAATCTTTCTACTCAGATTTTGTAGAAATGGGACGGACCGAATTTGTGGGAAAAGGAGGAATCTTTCACATGGAATGCAATGATCTGAACAAATTGCAGTGCTAGAATGCCGGGATGGTGTAAGTACGTCGTCTTTTAATTGATCACATGCAAAAATCAAGGAAGCGCAAAGGTATTGAAGGGACCTACATTAGTGAAAAGGTGTAAGCTGCTTGTTTTTGTTCGTTTGTTTGTTTTTGAAACTAGCCTAATGGGCAAATCCATTGCAAAGAAAGGCAGAACACAAAGGCACCACAAATCAAGGAAGTGCATCGGTATTGAAGGGACCCACATTAGTGAAAAAGTGTAAGCTTTTTTTTTTTCCCCCCGGAAACTAGCATAATGGGCAAATCCACTGCAAAGAAAGGCAGAACACAAAGGCACCACAAGTCAAGGAAGCACATAGGTATTTAAGGTACCCACATTAGTGAACAAGTGTAAGCTTCTTTTCTTTTTTTTTGTTTTTGAAACTAATGGGCAAATGATGAAACCCTGCCAAACTTTATGAAAAAAAAAGCACCCAAAGAAAGGGCGAGCAAAAGAAACAAGGGGCAAGGACCAAAGTCCAGGCAAGCAAGCAGCCCAAACGAGGCGGGCCACAAGGAGGAAAGGGTACCACTAAGAACCAAACCCTCCAATGGGCAAGTCCATTGCAAAGAAAGGCATAACACAAAGGCACCACAAGGGGGGAGACCCGACCCCAGCAAGAGAAAGTAAAAACTGTAAGCATCTTTGGGGTGGCATTTGTTTGTTCATTGCTGGTTTTTTTTGGTAGTTTGTGCTTTGATGGCTGCTTATTGGGGGGGGGGGCTTATTACCTATCAACCTACCTAATGTACCTACTTACCTACCTACATAGTTCACTTACCCATCTACTTACACAGCTACCATAACTACTTCCCCACCTACTTAGGTTACCAACCTACCCACCCACAAAGATTGCCTACCTACATACCAATTGATCTAAATAGTGTACCTTCTCACTTATCTAAAGAACAAAAATTTAAAAACCCTTCTATGAACATACATATTTACTTACCCAAACATTTTTTTCCTTACCTACTTTCCTACCTTTGTTCTAGGTAGCAAGAAGGTAACTAGGTAGATACACTATTCAGATCAATAGGCAGGTAAGTAGGTACTCTAGGTAGGTTAGTAAGTAATCAAAATTTCCCAACCCACTTGCCCCCCTGGCCCTCCTCTCAACACCCAAATAATAATAATAATAATAATAATAATAATTACATCAGCGTAGGGTAGAAATAAATCTTAAAGCTTCATGGGCAATACTTTGAAAATTTCAATTTGAGCAATTTGACCTTAGGCTACGCAGGAGCCAGGACAAAGGTGACCTGGGGTCTTCAACATGGTGGCCTAAAGGTCTAGGCCTAGGCCATGATGACAAAATGACCATTGGTCATCCCGGGCCTAGGACAAAATGGATCCTAGATTGCCTAAGGTCATAAGACATTAAATATTTTAATTTTAACCCCAGGCCCAAGCCAATATTCCTTAACCTAGAATCTTAAGACATGGAAGATTTTAATTTCTACCCCAAGCTTAAGACAACATTTTGATGGCCCCCCTCCCCTATTTTGATGGCCTTTTGGAACTCCATCCCTGCTCAGGACATAGCCCTGCAACAGTACTTACTCACATCCAATAGTTAATGGTTATTTACTTTTTCCCAACCTCACCCATAAACTAACTAAAAGTGCATTCACACTTGATGTTAGGGACGAGTTTTGAGTCCCCTAACACCATGCTAGTCATTTAGGACTTAACTTATTTATCACGAAGATTTTATATTCACTAACATCAAGTCATCTCCCATTTAACATTGGCTGCCACCTAGGATGTCAACTAGATTTTCATTTAGCGCTGACTTAAGATCAAGTGTGAATGCACCATAAGACTACAAATGATGGGAAATGACTAACAAGAACATACCAGGACCAATTACACAATCTAATGTTGATTTTAGGATTTGATGTGCCTTTTGCCATCCTGGGCATCCTTTTGCAAAAATGCTCAGCCAAATTGACATGTTTTGCCTTTTCTAATTTGCTGTGGAGTGCACTCGTGGAGTTAATGCAATGTATTTTCTGACACCCCAATGTAGCGAGATATTGTTGTATAATTATAGAAAAATGTAATTCTATTTTCAAATTTTGCCCTTCATAGTTTGCACTTTTGAAATTAACCCCTAATATATCTACATGCCCAAGATGGGTTTACATCAAACTTTTAGAGTTATTTCGGTAAGAATGTATGAATTATATTACTAACACAGCAACACACACATAGGCACAATGCAAGGTAATTGTATCCAAATGCAACAATTATTTCACTCAGCATTTTCTTTCCCATGGTGACTAATTTTTGCCATGTGATGGGGGAAAAAAGGCCTAGCTATATGTGCAAAGGATTTTTTTTTTGAGTGACCTAAATTTGCAAAATTTCCCAAAAAAGCATCCATGTTTTACTATAGGCTCCAAACAGGTAGTTGCAAATATAAAAGGATTTCTAAATAATTCTACTAGCACATTTGCGCTATTGACAAATCTGGTTAGATCCCTTTTTTGGGGTGCAAAATTCAAAAATGTATGTTTTGTAGCACATACTCTATTGTGGAGAATTTTCAACAAAAAAATGTTGTAGAAAGTAGAACTTAGCATTGGGCAACCATTAAGATGGTCAAAATTGACATAACCATTTGGTGTTAGGTGTAAGGGTGGTGTTTGTTCTAACATGTCCGTTGTGTCCGTCAAGACTGATGTAAAAAAAATTATTTACACACAGGTTGCCCTTGGGTTATGTATTGTGATCAAAAACAAATTCGGTCACCACAGGATTGGTGATCGAAACCAAATTTGGTCTGCCATCAGATTAGCAACCAAATTTTCAACTTTCCTATCACTAAATTGGGTAGCTGAAAATTTTCAATTGTCATACATGGCGATTGAATTTTTTGGTTATGCCCCAAAAAACAATTTGTGGGCTGCCTGAAAAAATTCATCCAATCAATACTGGCCATTGATCCAACAGCTAAAAATTTTTTTGTCATTGCCCCAAAAAAATTCGATCAGTGCTCAATTTTTTTCAACCATGTTCGAAAATTTTGATTGTCAACAGGAGCAATTGAAAATTTTCAGTCACCAGACTAGGAAAGTGAATAATTTCGACACCGATTGTGGTGACCACCTAGATTAGGGCTAGGGCCCCTAGGCTAGGTCACCTCTAGAGGCCTAGGCTACACACCTAGCCTTATTTGACTAGGTTGTTGTTGCCACATGGCATCATGTAATTGAGGCAAAAAAATTCTTGATTAATCTCTCAATTTTTAGCTCTAGGTTGCCACATGGCAATTAATAAGTGGGCAATAAGGTTTTTAATATGACCCAAACTACTACTACCTTGGCAAGCATAGACAATAATTTTTTTCAGCATTTTTTTAGAACATGAAAATTATTTTGATCAAATATGAAAAGTAGAAGAAAAATATTGATTTTTCAAAATGAATATTTTAAATTAATGATTTGACAAACATGGGTCAAAATTGCCCATGTACTGCGGGTGGTGTATTTGACAAATTGCAATTAAATTTCATTTTTTTAAAATCTTAGTGGCCATAAAAAGAATTAATTAGTGCCAAAGAGACAAATGAACGACGCTTGGAAGCTTGTAGCAACCCTCCACAACATCCACCAAATTACCATCACCATATCATGCCACCACACAATGCCCTTTGCATCATAATAAGGGTAATTAGCCTACAAATATTGTTACAACTATTTATCATGTAAAATAATTTTACAAAATACAAATTAATACATTCTATTCCTTTGTTGATGTTTCAGAATAATATATCTTTTTGTTTTGGGGTTTTTTTTTTGTACAACTTTTAAACCAGGTATATGCAATGAAAATAAAAACTACTACAAGTGGCATCATAATATTAATTTGATATGTAAGAAAATCATAAATAATATTTGATTATATGAATTAGAATTGACAATATATAACCTTGGATTAATTTGAAGCCATCTCCTTGGCCATGGGGTTTTATAAACTGCATGAATTATGATGGAAGGAAATTTTCATTAATAGAATTGTAGAAATTAGTTTGGGATGTATTACTATCTTATATAAGGGTATGGTATGTTTCATATCAACATAACTTAGGTACATCATTTTTAACAAACAAGGCTTCAAAAGTCAATCTTTTATTCTATTTTGTTCTAAAGTGTCCATTGATATAGCTATATCCTTTCGAGTTCCCGATTGACCAAACGGAACAAAACATCCATTACCTTTTTGGGAACGAAAGAACCAATATTCATAACATATATTTGAGTGTGAGCTGAGTATTTGATTTCTCAAAGAACTGCCAATTCTGGGTATTCTAAAAATCAAAATTGAAGAATCATCGGCTTTGGGTATTTGAAAAAATCAGAATCAAAGAACTGGATGGGCTGACCTAAATCATGTAAATTTGTACCTAACATATTTACTTACCTAGCTAGGTACATACGTAGGTCCCAATGTTATGCAAGTATATATGTTACCTGATTACACTCAAGTCATGTAAATCTAGGGTATATTATTTACCTTTGTAACTTTTTATATTAAATCAATCAATTTAAATAAAACATATACCCAATGCACACCCAAGGGTATGTAAATTTGGAAAATTACGCATTAAGTTGTTAACCTTAGGTAAACATAAGATGTACCCAAAGTCATATGTGTTTTGGCATCCAAGTAAAAATATGATTACAATATTAAGCAGTCCTCCATACTCGCAAATATGGATACAAAGTTGCAAAAAATTTCAGTGATGATGAATTTTCATCGGAGCTGGTTTAGACAAGACGACAATAGGTTCCCATAGTATTCATCTTTCCATTTTCCTTCCCATAATATGCTAAAATGAATTATTCTAACTCAAAATTTATTATATAGCTACCTAGAATGATATCTTTATATAACAACCTTTTCTATGGTTGCAATCTCTTGAGTTTTTTATTTTTGAATTTTTTGAGTGCATGCATCTTTCAAAATCTTTTTATTTTCTTTCAATTGGAAAATTTGCTATGTTTTGTTTTTTTGTTTTTTTTTTTACAACATTCGTGGCCATAACAATTTGACAATTGTTTAACACTAGGAGTTGAAAACAAATTATTCCACCCAACAAAATTTTATCTATGTACTAGGTTTTTGTGGTTTTTTGCACTATCATTGACAATTAATTAACATAAGGTTGGAATATAATATTTTTTCATTTTTTTGTTCAATTCTTACAATATAAATTTTCCATGAAATCATTTCAAATTCCATTAATTTTAAAACATGGTATTCAATCTTTGCCAATTGAAAATGTTTAAAAATAAAATTGTATCAATTAAAGTATAATCACCCAATACATGTTATTATAGCCTAAATTGCACCATAATAATATAGGGGGTTATTGATGAATATTAAACAGTTTTGTCATTGAGATTTCAATATAATCAAAAAAATTTAAAAATAAGGAAATTGTTCTAAATGTGCGTAGAAGTTTATCATCACTAATAGTGTGTACTAGCGAGGAGCCCAAGTTCCAATGACGATGAATTTTCATTGGAGTTGGTTTAAGTGAGATAACTATAAAGTCCCATTGTATTTCATCCTATGATGTTCCATCCTGTAATATGTTGTTATAGTTTTTTTTGCGTCCTTTCGTGCTTTTATAGGAATGAATTTGTGTCTTGCACTTCAAGAACTTTTGAAGAGTATTCTTATTTTAGGAAAGTACTTCTTTCTTCCTTATTTTAACAAAAGGCACATACGTCAATGCAAAATGCGAGTTTGAAAAAGTATCTTTATATTTAACGTGTGGAAACAACCATGCAAATGAAGTTGTTTCAACATTATTCATGGAAATCAATTTTCTCCTACTTCTTTGAAAACATGTTTGTTTTGTTTTGTATGTAATAGATTATACAAATGATTTCTTGGACTTATGTGTATATTATTTGAGAATTGCATGTACGAAGGGCAAGAGGAAAAAATGTGAAAACATGCAATGAGTTTGGTAATGAATCTAATGACCCCATGTTCATGAATTTTCTATGTTTGGCCAGACATAATTTTTCTTCTCCCTCATTGTCATTTGCTTTCACTTAAAGGGTGTTACATAACAATTAATGTTAACATCGTTACATGTGTGTAATTTATTTGAAACAAAAAGATTGAAAGATTTAGTGAACCAAATGTTTGTCAATGTTCTTCCTACATGCATTTCTTTCTTGTTAAAAATTTATTTTGATATTTTTTTTCATAATTCAATTAAACATCATATAACACAAGCCATATGATTTCGACCCACTTATACCTCTACAAGGATGTTTTAATTGAGATTGATATTTATCTTTCAAAAAGGAAAAAGAAAAACCTAAACACATCAAGCCTATTGATTTGTCAAATTATTCAAACATGATGAAAACAAAACATTTTTAAAATGCAATAATACAAATGAAAAGTGAAAAAATAATGACTAAAAAGGAATATTTGCAAATAACATCATTTTTTATATTCACATTTCACATTTTGTTGTCTTGTTTTTAACAAAATTGAATAAGGATTTATGTTTGTTACAAGACATATGCACACAAAATGTGATTTGATCATTGTTACAAAAGTATGTACAAAATATAAATAAATGAATTAAAATAACTTTGTTCATGTTTTGTGAGAAAATTAATAGTTATTAAAAATCTATTCCATGATAATGACATGTTTGAACATTCAATTTTTTCTATCATAAATATATAAGACCTTTGCATTAATCTTCTATCAAATAAAAAGAAACAATCTATGTATTCAAAATGGATCAAGTTTGTGATCTTTTTATTAGTTTTTAGAGATTCATTAGTTAAAAATTCAACTTGGAACATCATTAATTATATGGGTAGATGAACAATATTGTCCTTACAAATGTTATTGCTTGATGATAGATCATAACAAAATTACAATTTAAAAATTTGTGATATCCTTGTTTATGAATCTAAAATAACTTACACATATGGAAGTTTTTTAAGTTGTTATTGATGACCTTGTAAAAAAGGACTGAAGATGAAGATGTTGCAATAGACAAAACATGACTTGATAAGATCAAATGGTTTGTACATGTTTTTTAAAAATTCATTTCCAAATATGACCTACTAAAATTTAAAAGTTCATCTTGTTCATTATATATATAACTTCTTATTGTAGTACTTCTTTGACATTAATTTTTTTATTTATAAAAATTTTGTAATTATAAAAAATCTGAAAATTGTCAAGGAAAATACATAAGTTTTTGGAATATTCAAAAAATGTTTTATTCTTGACATGAAATCTTCAATTTTCATTAATATTTTACAAATATGTGTTGAAGATGCCCTTGTACTGCATTTATCAAAATTTGAAAATATTGTGAATATATTAAATCATGTGTACTTTGTAGATCCCACGAGTATGGTGTAGGGGTTTAAATTTTTTTTTCAACATGTGTTATTAATTGAATAGGAATATGAATGATTTTTTGTCATACAAGCTTTACAAAAGAAAAAAGGAAAGCAAAAAAGGTGGGAAAAAAAATTGAAAAATGATGCAATTTGTGATCAAAACGCCTATGCTTGCAATTGGGTGCAAATTGAGGTGGGCAAGACTTTATATAAACACCATCAGTCAGTCACAAGAATTTTCGTTTCTAATTTTTTTTTCATTTTCTATGTAGTTGAAATATGTTCAAAATCTAGCTCTTGATTTCAAATTTACATTCCTCAAATACTCAATATTCCAGTTGGATCAATTACACTTTAATCATAAATCAAATGTCTCTCTACCTGCTATCATTATGTATCACATCCAGGTTTTCAAAACCTTGAAATTCTTTTTTACATTAAAAAATATTAAAGCGCATGATTCACATTCAAGTGCATTTGTGTTTTACCTTTCCATTCAATAATTACACTTTTCTGGTTTAATGGTTTATTACATAATACATGAATTATTAAATTAAGCATTAATCTATAACGAGTAATTGAGTTTCTTTTATTTAAGCATCATGATGCATGTCATTAATTGAATAGAAATATGAATGATTTTTGCCATATAAGGAAAACAAAAAAATGACTAAAAGAAGACAAGTAAAAGAATTGATCCAATTTGTGACTAATATGCCAATTCTTGCAAATTAGGTGTAAATTGAAACAAGCAAGATTTTAAAAACCACACTTAAGTCATTTGACAACAATTTTTAATTTTTCATTTTCAATGTAGTTGAAAAATGTTCAAAATGTAGGTTTTGATTTCAAATTTTATATCCATCAATTATTTAATATTTTTGTTGAATCAATTACATGTTAATCATAAATCACATGTCTTTCAACCTACTAGAATTATGTATCACATCAAAATCTTCTTGAAATCATTGAGATTTTTTTTTGCATGTTATTATTTAAAAGTGCATGATTCACACTCAAGCATATTGATGCTTCACTTTCCATTAAATAATTACACTTTTAGGCTTATATATTATACATCATATAAATTATTAAATTAAACATGAATCTATAATTATAATTCAAGTTTTGTTACTTAAACATGATTACAAATTGTCAAAGTCCTAAATTTTTAACATGTTTGGTTTCATATAAAAAGAACATGATATTTTGATGTGACATTAAACATTAAACCACAATTTATATCCATACATACCTTAGTGGATTTGATATTATATAATTTTCATTATGTTCCTAACTCCAACAATTGGTAACATTGAATTGTTTAACATGATGGTAGTTTTAAGTTTCTATTGAAAATCAAAATCAAAATTAAATTATATGAAATTTTATTATAAATACTAAATTTTAAATGAAATTTAGTATAATTAAATAAATAATGTAAATTTCTTGGTATTTTTAATTAAACAATGGGTCTAGCATTTATTATTTTAAAAAGAGTATAACAAATTATCATTAATAAAATATACAAATAAAAATATTTTAATACATTTCAATTTTTTAAAATTGTATAGTTTTGTGCAATGTACATTTTATTTTATTTTAAATCATTTAATCATCATTAGTAGTGTGAAGTAGTATGAAGCCCAAGTTGATAAATATTATTATTTGGACCTTATTAAAGTTCACTGAATTTCCAAGCACATTGGGGATTCAGTGAACCTTAAAAGCTTTTGGGCCAATGGGGAGCACCCATGCAAACAAGGTGAATGTGGTAGCTCTTGGGGGACTAGATGGGATGAGAACTTTATTCATCCACCACCAATGGGGAAGCAATCGACATGAAGGTCAATTAGCCTTGGGGGTGTGGGTGTAGGTTAGGGATGGATAGAATGATGGATAAATGGATGGGGGGTGAATGAATGAATGGATGAATGAATGGATGGATTGGTGGGTGGGGGTTTATTGTAGGTGGGTGAGTGGATGGATGGAAGGAATACACAAGGATGGATGAATTTGGTGTGTGGATGGGAAGGTTGTTTTTTAGATGGATGAATTGGTCTATGGATGGAAAGGTTAGTAAATGTAGTAGGTACCTTAGATAGGTAGTTGGAAGAAGGGAAAAAAATTGGAGGCCAAAGCACTTTAAGGTACCATGTTGACCACTCTTTTTAACAAATCTTGCCAAAATGATGCTTTCTTTGCAAAAATGGGCTTTGGTAGCCCCAAATCTAAATATTTCAAATTTCTAACAATAATTTCTAAGTATGTTAAGTCTTCTAGCAAATTTCAAAATCATCTTTTGTTTCAAACCAAGTTTGATTTTGTCCAAAATTTGGCTACTAAAAAACCAAAAAAAAAAAACTCTTTTTAGCCATTTTGAAATAAAAAGTTAGCAATTTGGTTATTTTTAGCCTAAAAAATGTTTGATCCAAACCCTAAACCTAGTCCCCCCTCCCCATTTTTTTTTCTTGTTTGTTGTTGCTTTCGTTGTTGGTGATGTTCAACATTTGCACTTCCAACATTGCCAAGATCGAACGAATAAAAAAAAGGTAGATGAGGAAGAATCTTGTGTGAAACTCCTTTATTTGTTAGGATAGACAAATGCACATAAGGTACAATTTCATTTTTTTCTCTTTTTCTTTTGGGAGGTTTTTTTGAGGGTGGAGGGGGCATACTTTTGTTTTTTTGTTTTTGTTCCTAAGCGTGTAGATGAAAAAGCATGAAATAGCAAAGGGTCAAAAGAAAAAAAAGGGTACAACTCCTTTCTTTTCTTTATTTCTTTTGGAACATTATTCAAGCCTTGTACTTTTGTTTTTGTTCTTTGCATAAATGTGTAGATGAAGAAGCATGAAATGGTAGAAGGTCATTTTATTTTTATTTTTTGGGGTGTACTTTTTTGTTTTTTTGTTTTGTTTTTTTGCCTAGGTGTGTAAGGTAGAAAGACCGGTCATAGTACATTTAACGTAAGGTTTCTTGTTGTTTTTGAGGCCCCATTGTTTATGATGTGTCCAAAGAATTAATGGAACTCTCCTCTTTGTGCATATATTGCACTAAAAATCAACAAAAATTGATTAGAAGTGGAAAAATTATGGCCCCTTGAAATAGGGGGGGTCGATATTAAAATAAATTCTCAATAAAAAATATGTCACAATCTTAACATTAGGTTCGCAATCAGGTGTAGAATGCAAGGGCCCATGAGGCCAAGAGAATATGTTTGAGTGTGAAACACTTTCACAAATGGGGAAGAGTGCAAAAAATAAAGCCCAATGATTCTTAAGTGCACTTTCACTTTGGGAATTACACTTATGCAGGAGTCCCAAATGTTTAGAGCCTTGGTTGAAAAAGCAAACAAACACCAAATTAAACTCCTAGGATATCATTAGAAAGATCTTGAAGTGGAGATGCATAAAGTTCCTTTGCATTATTCATTTAAACTTGATATGCATGAGTCATGATCCAAAAAAAAAAGCCAGGAATCAAATTGGGAATTTGACTATTGACAATAAATCCCTTTAAAGAAGGGGTCAAATGTTCTCTGATTGAGGATTGCAATACACCATGGTAGAAGTGAATTTAATTTCTGTCAGATTATTTCATTTTACTATAACAACATATTTGCACTTCATATGCATGCATTCACCATTTCTACCTTAATTCTTAACACATTTCACTCTGCTATTCAATAAAACATTAGAATCATGGTTATTTCATATAATTAAAATATGCATTTTAGAATACATCAAAAAAAAAATTACAATTCATTTCATCATATTCAAATACTATAAAAAATTCACACAACAATATGAACATAGAAATCATTACAAAAGTGTGTATTTATTTATTTTACTAAAAATTCCATTTTACAGCAAAATTCTATGTTTTATTGAAATAAAACCCAATACAACAAAACAAATATATGGTATATGAAAAACAAGGTTTGTACTCATCCAAACCATGTACTCATCCTACCCCCTCAACACATCGTTAAAAAAATATTTTTGAATGTTATAAGATATTGCCTTCACATGTTCAAACATGTTTGATTTGATGAATATATGAATGTTCAAAATTTTGGAACAATAAGAGTGCCAATTTTGGGATTCCCACTTGGGAGTCCTGGGAAAAAGTGTCATTTGAATGTAGCCCTTATAGAAAGTCATAGAGTATACTATAGGGAGGGGAATGTTGCCTTTTCCTAAAGGTTAGGGCCATGTAAAGCTTGTGTTTAAGGTTGTTCCTATTGAGTTTGCCATGCCATTTGCATTCAACTTACATTAACCATCTTTCCTTGGTTGTGTAGGTTGACTTCATTTTGAACTTTTGCTTATGAGTTCATCATAGTCCCATCCTAGAACTCTAGCATGCCCTTTACCCCCAAGGAGCTACAAGTTAGGGAGCGTGCCTCAACTCTTTTTTTTCCCATTGTTTCACTATGGGACCCACATTTGGGTCTCTTAAAAAGTTTGGAAATGCATCAAAATAGTTCATAGTTTATTTTCAAACGCCTTAAAAAATCCTTAAACATTATTCAATTACCTTTAAAGTTACAAGATGGTTTTTAAAGCTTAAAATGGCAATTTTAAAACAATTCAAAACATTCAATTTGAACAACAAATGAAAAGTTTATACATGGATGAAATAGTAAGGGTCAAAATGAAGAAAAATGAAAAAAAAATGTTTTGCAATTCGAAAAAACATAATTTATTTTCTATTATTATTTACCTATTCTTTTAGTTTTTCATTTAAAAAATGGTTTATAAAACTTGAGAAGGTGCTCCTACAACATTTTAAATCATTCAAAATGGAGAAAATTTGAAAAAAATATACCAAAATGTTTAGTGGTAGGCAAGTGTTTGGTGATGGGTCAGTTACCCTAGATGAAGAAAAATGAAATCGCAAAAGATCAAAAGAAGAAAAAAATACAATTTTTTTTTTCTTGGAGATTTTTTGGGGGATGTAATTTTTGTTTCTTTTTTGCTTGAAGTGTATAGATGAAAAGGCATGAAATGGCAAAAGATTTTTTTAAAAAGGAATTTTATTTTATTTTATTTTATTTTGGAAGTTCTTTGAGCCTTGTACTTTTGTTTTTGTTTTTTTTGTTGAAATGTGTAGATGAAGAGGCATGAAATGACAAAAGATCAAAAGAAAAAGAGGTACAACTCCCTATTTTTTGTTTTTTTTTTGGGAGGTTTTTTGGGCCTTGTACTTTTTCTTTTTTTTAATATTACTTAAATGTGTAGATGAAGAGGCATGAAATGGTAGAAGATCAAAAGAAAAAAAGGTACAATGACCACCCCCCCCCACCCTTTTCTTTTGGAGGTTCTTTGGGCCTTGTATTTTCTTTTTCCTTAAACGTGTAGATGAAAAAGCATGAAATTGCAAAGTTTTTTTTTTTTTTTTTTTTTTTGGGGGTTTGGGGGGGGGTATTTTTTTTTTTTTTTTTTTTTTTTTTTTTATGTTTTGGTTAAAGGGGAATAAAAGGTTAAAAGAAA
>Ga0116231_10001510_pt1 | contig 47608 bp, 48 predicted proteins | sample S1TSphgellanicum_2_FD_89695 | JGI IMG/M metagenome (GOLD analysis project Ga0116231, IMG submission 89695) | Host-associated microbial communities from peat moss isolated from Minnesota, USA - S1T2_Fd - Sphagnum magellanicum MG | ecosystem: Host-associated > Plants > Peat moss > Unclassified...
AAGGAAAAAAAAAGAAAAAAAAAATTTTAAAAGAAAAAAAAAAAATAAAAAAAAAAAAACCCCCCCCCCCCCCCCAATCAGCAACGGGGAGGGGAGAACAAAAATAGGGGAGGCGGTTATCATCCAGGAATCCAAATACCCGGACCCACCCCCACTGGGAAGACTTACACAAGTCAGCAACAGAAAAAAGAAAAGAAAAGAAAAGAAAGGAAAAGAAAAGAAAAGAAAAGAGAAGAAATGAAAAGAAGAAAGAAAATGAAAAGAAAATGAGGCTTCTGCAGATCTGATGACTTTCTCCCATTGCACTGGGATTTAGGGTTTAGGGTTTAAGGTGAAGAGGAGCTGATTTGATTGTTGAGGTGAAGAGGAGCTGATGGATTGTTGAGGTGAAGAGGAGCTGATGGATTGTTGAGGTGAAGATGAGCTGATTGATTGTTGAGGTGAAGAATAGGAAGAAGAAGAAGAGGAGGAGGAGGAGGAGGAGTAGGAGGAGAGACTTGATGGGTTTTGTCATGATGTGGATCTGAACCTACTGCATTGGATCCTAAACTCAAGTCCAAGATCACACGCCTCTCCTCTCAAAGTGTGGAGGAAAGGAGGAGCAAACAGGAAGAACTCAAGAGGAATTTTGGGGGGAGTGGTGGGTGTTGTTGTTGCTTCTTGTGATGGGGAAGGTGAGTAGAAGCCATAAGACGGGAGTAGGTACATTGGGTCTGTTTTTGATGGCGCTGTTGTCGCTTCTTCTGCTGGTTTTTGTCCTTCTGGGTTTTGTGGCTGCTCCGTCTTCTCCTGACACCCAGTTTGCTCATGGCGCTAAGGTGGAGCTCAAACTTCCGTCCCAGCTACACATGTAATGTGGTTGCTCTTTCTCTGTCTGTCTCTGTCTGTCTGTCTGTCTGTCTGTCTGTCTCTGTGTGTGAGTGTGTTTTACTCTTTCATTGCAGGCCTTTACATGCCCCCAACAGTCTTGTGTAACCCACCCAAGGAGAAATGACAAATGTGACTCATGGAATTAGGGTTTTACCTACCAGCTAGCCACTGGGATGTTAGTCTGTTTTTTTCCCACGAGATTTTTTCTGTTTCCTCTGATCATCACTAACGGAGATGCTGCTTGTTGGCATTGCTGGATGTGTTACACTCCCAGATTCCTCCCTCTCAAGGTCCTGATGTTCCTAGGCTAGCACTTGAAATGTCTGTCTATGCGAAATTCTCCATCCATTTCAGAATTTTGTTTATACTCTTAGAACCAGCATTTTTTCAAGGTAGATACATGTGCAGATCACTGACATTCATTGTCACATTGTTCAGGTATCCACCTTCTGTACCCATTGCTGCATACTTTGTCCACAAGAAGACAGTAGCTAGGTTTCCTTTGGTCAAGTATATTAGGTTAGAGCACAGCAGTTGTTCAGTTGATTGGTCAGTCTTTTAGCTCTCTGTGTATTTAGATTGTGCACAAGAAACTGACTTTCTGAATGACCATACAGGCATCGGGGAGAGTCCACCTCATCATCATCAAAGCCATGGGTGGAGGTTCTTTCATGGGAGCCAAGATCCTTTCTGTACCACAAATTCCTGGTAAAGCTCCTTGGACAATCAGATAGTTTTGGAATGTGATTCTTCTGCTGGCAATTCTGAGGTGAATAGTAGTTTTATGCTTGAAATTGTATCCAAGAACCCTAACTTTGAAAAGGCAAGATCTGTGTGTTGATGACTTGTGGCTTTACTTGTGGGTTTGATTTGGAAAGTGCATCTCCTTTTCGTGTAGCATCTATCTACAAAGGTGTGTAGAGGGTGCTGTCAATTTGATTTTGCTTATGGAATGATGACAGACACCAGAGGAATGTACACATTTGATTCAATTGGCAACACCGAGCATGATAAAGTCAACAGTTGTGGACAATGAAACTGGTAAAAGCAAAGATAGCAGGTTTGTCCTGTGTGCCTCCTCATACTCTCTAAAGCCATCTTTTGTCCATGTCAATACACTGTTCAGTTGCATGATCCATGGATTGAACTCACATGTGACAATCTTCAATTCTGAATTGTTTGATCTGTCGATTATTGAACTTGCACCTGACATCTTCTTCGATTTTGGACTGTTTGATCCATGGATTGACCTCACACCTGATATCTTCAATTTTGGGAATGCAGAGTACGTACAAGCTCAGGGACATTTTTGAATAGAGGACAAGACAAAGTCATTGAAAGGATTGAGCAGCGCATTGCTGACTTCACCTTTATTCCAGTGGGTAAGTTGAAGGCTTAAACAGGGAAAAGATTTCTTGAGACATTCTAGAGTCTGTCCTCAACAACTGTTTGTTGGACTGGTGGTCTGAATGAATGTTGAACATATTCCATGGTGGCCTAAATTTTACATGCAACTTTTCTAATGCATTTTCAACCTTCCACTCCACGGTTTTGCCATTCTGCTGACCACTTGGTGCATTTTGAGCTGGAAGTTTCAATCAGCAAATATTGTCACTCTACCAGTCATCAATCCTTGGGTACAAGGATGTCAACAGCTATGCATTGCTTTGCACATTATCTTTAAATAGACTGGATTTGTCCCGTGGTCCCTAAGACAATGCAACCACAGTCATCTTGTGATTCACCTGCATAGTCAGGAGCTGTGTACTAAGAGAGAATGTGTGTGACCTGACCATTGCAAATGGGTTGTTAGCAGATCATGGTGAGGGGTTGCAGGTCTTGCATTACGAAGTAGGTCAAAAGTATGAGCCACACTATGACTACTTTCTTGACACATTCAACACAAAGAATGGTGGTCAGCGAATTGCCACTGTGCTTATGTACCTGTAGGTGACCTCTATAACATGTTTTTGCCTTGCAAATTGCACAGCTCTTGTTTTTGGGGAATTTCTGTTTTTGGTGCAAGGCTGCTGTGCATATTGTAGAGAAGGTCAATTGAGAGCACAGAGTGGATTGAAGATGGGAAAAGGCTATGGGAATTGGGGATGGATGGAGCAGAAGCAATGTCAATGCAGGTGGTGAAACTGTCTTTCCAGAATCACAAGTGAACAGAAGCTTAGTTCCAGATTGGAATGAGTTGACAGAGTGTGCCAAGGCAGGGCTCTCAGTTCGCCCACACATGGGTGATGCCCTTCTCTTTTGGAGCATAAAACCTGATGCCTCTCTTGATCCTACTAGCCTGCATGGTAAGAGCTACTCCTCTCTACTTTCTCAAATAGCTGATGATCTGCGAAACCAGCCTGAGAAGTTGAACATATCCTCAAGCTGCACAACATGGCATATAGTTATGAAGAATACCATAAACAGTTAAGTATGACCTTGAGCTTGATATGTGGCATGTGGGATGTTGGCAGGGGGTTGCCCTGTGGTGGAAGGGAATAAATGGTCAGCTACCAAGTGGTTGCATGTGGACAAGTACTCAGTGTCTGCTTGAGGAGAGTATGCAACTTTGAACAAGATTTTTTAATGCTTTTGTGGGCATCCTATCTATGATGATCCCAGCACATTTGAGATGACTTTTGGTATTGTTCAGCAAAGAATACCAAGTTGGAGCAAGAACCTTTGTCATGACTGCATCTGATAAATGCAACAAAGTGTGTGCTAAGAGAGATGCAGCCAAGATTTCGTAAATTTTTTTTCTTAAGTAGAACGTAGAGCAGTTCAAGAGTCTAAGTTATTCCAGTGCTCCCTATCAGCATTCAATGCATTTGTACTGTGGGGAGTGCAAAAAAGAAGATTATGGGATGGACTTTTCACTGAACATATGTGCTTTGACCTTGCCTATGGCAGAATGTAGGACAATTGCCAAACTGGAAACAAAGCCTGGGTTTTAGCTTCAAATATAATACAGTATTGTCAAGAAGCAAGCAGGCCAAATGGATCTCAATCCACACTAGATTATGATGATAATGAATTCTAGAAAACACAATGCAAGCAATCAAGCAGAAATACAGCAGCTTTCTCTGAGAAAATTGTGAATGCATGCATGATATGTGCACCATGAATGCAGCCATCTGAATCAGCCAGACTAGAGGGGCTGGGGAGAGAGAGGTTTTATCGTAGCAGCCTAAATGAATTAGCCATTTCCCTGAACTGGTTCTTTACATTGGGCCATAAAGCCTTTGGTGACTGTGCATTAAGGGAAAACAACTCTCCACCACTAGTTGCATATACTGCAACATTATGTCTGGAGAATGCAGGTCCTTCAACAATAAATTCTAAAGTGTAGAAGACAACACCCATGTCTTCTCTTCTCTCTGCATTCACCAGATTAGCCACTTTATTTGAGCCCTCTGGAGCTATAAACCTATGCAATAAGGTCTCCCCTGCTTCCTTTGGGCCCCCGAGTTTCTCAAGCCTGGCACACAACCACATTAGCAAAACAACAAGCCATCGTAAATCTTGGCATCCAAAAAAGTTCCCTGAGACCCATCAAAAGTACCTTTCTGAATCCAGCTCCAGCAGAGAAAGAAATTAGCATGACCCACTGAAAAACCTTCATGCTAGGATAGTCAATGCTATCTTGAAACCTTAGGGTTGCAGAGAAACCCATTGGGTGTTGTTCTGTGCTAGAACAGCAGCTTCTCTCAGAATAGATCTGCAAAATTGTTTATTCAACAACCCTGACTGGATGGTTTGCCTTATTTCTCCAAAGTATGGAAAAAAGTTGACCTATCCATCGGAGTAGGGCGAGGAGGTGTTTCTGTGTGTGCATACTGGAAGATTTCACCGTATGTAGCTCCAGCCACCAGGACATGATCCTTATGACGTCATTGTAAAAATGAGAAAGTAGAAAAGAGAGAGCTTACGTGAAACTGGGGAGGGTTGGTGCCACCACAATACTGACATTCAATTCACCATTAGAACCTGGGGGTCCAAATGCTACAACTGGATCAATGCTCCTTCTGCGATTTTGCTGCTGCTGCAAGGAAGGCAAATCCAGTGACCTCTCCCTCTCTGCCCTCTCTACTGCCCTGTAGAGTAGTCTCTGATCTCCCACCCACTGCGCTGGATATATGAACTCTGTTCTCCCCCCACCACGACCACCACGACCACCACCATCATCATCATCATGGCTCCTTCGGATCAGCACTGAATGGAACACAATTGGGAAAAAAGAAGATTGCAAAGATGAAAGCAAAATATGAGGAAAGATAGAGAATAGACAAAAGGGCTCTCTTACCGAAACCTCTGCTGGTTTCCAGACAGCGTTTATAGCCCTGCACAGGATACAGAACATCAACTCTTGCAGCTCGAGAAAGAGCTGGATTGAGTGAAAGCAGAGCACTGGTGACACCAAGGAAATTGGCTCCCAACGCGACCAACAGACCCACTGAAGTTCCCAACACAAACCTTCTGGGCACAACCCATGATGCTGCTGCTGTTGCTGATGATGATGATGATGATGATGATACAACACTAGTATCACTGGAACTTTCTTCAAAGCTTTTTGTTGTTGATGATGATGATGATGATGATGTTGTAGCAGCTTCTTTCTCATCTTGCAAGGAGGCAGCAACAAGGAATCCAAGCTGCTTCCTACCTGATCTCACCCCGTCCTTTCTCCTCACTGATCTCCCCGCACCTCTTCCTCCCAGGCAAATCCTCCTCCTACATGACGATCCTTGAGCAGGAGAAATACATGAAAGGGTAGAAGAAGAAGAAGCAGGAGGTAGATTGAGCTGCAACAGAAGAGACATACCCAATGCACCCATTTGCTGCAATTCAATTCTCCGCGGATTCTTCTGTCTCTCTCTTGGCTCTCTCGCACGAGCGCAGCAGGCCAATTACGCCTTGGTGCGAAAGGCAGGAGAAACCCTAAACCCCTGAAGAAGCCCCCTTTCACACTATGATGGTTGAGGAGGAGGCCAAGGCCAAGGGCCAAGGGCCAAGCTTGAGTTGGACTCATTCTATTGGTCAAGTTGTTTTGTTCTGGACTAAGAGCCTTTAAAAGTCCAAGTTCCAAGGCCAAAAATTATATAACCATATGTGTGTGTGTGCAAATGAATATGATGAGTGCAAAAGCACAAAAGGAGATGGGATGGATGGTATTGCACTTGAGTCCCCCTTTCACACTAAAAAGTGGCATTATTTTCAAGCATTTGAAAATTGATTATTTTCTTGAAATTCTCGATTGTGACCTCATCATGTTATTTGCTTGTCAAAATTATTGTTTAATTTCCTACATTTGCACCAAATTTATTGGTGATACAATTTACATAGAAACTTGGTTATGTACATAAAAAGGAAGCAAAATTCATTGCGATCAATAGCTCACTTAATTTAAACTATTTAAGAACGTTACCTGGCACACAAAGGTGTGTGCTAATTTCAAAGAAATTACAAGTTATTGCCAAAAAAAAAAAACAATAACATCATTAGAATAGGCACTATTTTGTCCACATTATATAGACTTGTCCAAAGGGTTTCTTGTGTTGGGTAGGTTTAGAAGAGGTGGTTCTATGTATGTTAATTACGTGTTTTGAATGGTATTGGATAATCTAGCCATCCCTTTTGGAACCTATGAAATACAACGACTCATCTTCAAATGAATTTGATATTAATTGATTAGAAAGTCAATTCACAACCATCTACAACTAGCATTTAAATATAGATGAGCACCAAGGAGGTCCTAGAGGTGTATATGATCCTTGTTTACCTTTGCTTTCTTGCTTGTCACTCAAGTGAACAGCTATTAAAGTAAATGACAAAAAACATGAGGAATAACAAATATGTGACAATCTATTAAGTAAACCAAACACATTAAATTGTCATTCTTCTTTCAAAACATAATGGTTTGTTTTTGGTCAGTTAGTGCATGACAAGAGAGTCGTGTATTAACATGAGTTGCATGTTAGGCTTTTGAACTATGCACTCAAATCCCTATAAAACCTTGGTGGAGATATTTCCATGTAGATGAGTGAAAGCCAAGTTTTTAATAAGCATGGGTATTCAAATGCATCCACAACCACTTGAGTTCTTAGATGGCAAGTCGAAATACTAATCCTTTGATGTGTCTCCAATGCACAAAATATTCATGTAATTATAAGAAAAACACTTTATATGTATCATTTTCTAAATGGAAACTCCAAAGGTTATATTCCACAAAAAGCTTGGAGTTGATCAAAGCTTTGAAAGCATTTTAGTTTTCACTCAAGTCGGTGATGCAAGTTGAAATTGATATGTCACATGTTAGATGTGAAGAACCTTGGACAATTTTTCAATACAAAGTTAAAGACTAGGCCAAGGTATGGTTGGGTTCACAATTTTAATCAAAGAATTTCTTAATGTCTTGGATGGACTCCAACTCTTGGTAACAACATGTAAATGAACTTTCACCAAACTTTTTCTTGGGCGAAAATTTGTCAAAAGGTGACACAATTATATGTGAACAAAATCATTTTTCATAAATTGAATTTTTAAAATTAAAAATCACCTAAAACCAACAAAAAAACCATTTTTTGGGGAGGTTGTCCTCACATTCATGACTATTAGCTACAATTAAAAAAATTCCTTGAAATCAAGTCAAAATTTTGTGTAGAGATGCTTGCCACGTTGGCTCCATCAAGAGATTGGGAAAAAAACATCATCCTTCACCACCCTCCAATCATTAAGGTCTTTCAAATTAGTGAATAGGTATAATTATTGTACATGACATTTCAAGATTCCTCCCCATCTTTTCATTTGCTAATACTCCATAAGTTGAGGAGCAAACTTTAATGGGTGTTGTAATAGCATTATTTGTAGTTTTCCCAAAGTAGGATTAGGAATTGCAATAAATTGTGTTAGCACATGTGTTTTCTCCCACCTATTTCCATCATGTTTAAAGTCTAGGACAATTTGGACTAGTCCTTTCAAACTAGATGATCATGTGAAGTGAAATTATTAGGTATTATAAAAACAATATATTACATGAAAATGAATGGTTCAACATGTGCATCACCTTGGACACCTTGTTCTTACTTCAAAAAAACCAACCTAACATGTTCAATTCAAAGTTTGAAAAATGCAAAAGTTGTGTTAAGACATCAAGTTTTGGTACCCCAACCATGGATATGCTTGAATGTAGAAAAAGAGTTTTAGCTTTCTAATAATGTATGACACTTTCAACTATTCTTGAAACCAAGTTTTTGAATGTTGGTATCCTTGGGTTTCACAAAGTGAAAGCCTTTTAGATAATGAATGAAAGTTTCAATTTTTCTCTTGTACAATCCTTCAATGCACATGCATGAACAATGTATTCATTCGTTTTCATAATTTTGCAAGTTTTACTATCTAACCTTTTTCATGATTACACCTCATGACTTTGATTTTGTGTTTAGATTTACCTTTGATCTTATAGTTTTTTCGATTGTCTTTGATAATTGGTCATTATCTTGATTAAATTTCTTGATGTGTTTGGGTATTAGTATTTGGATTCAGGTAGATGTTGATGCATAATTACACAATTTACATCCCAAATTATGCAATATAGCTTCTTCACATATAATAATTACAACAATTACACTATTGAATCATCCTTTAGTCAATAAACCTAGAACATAACTACATATTTTACATGACTTGACTTTGCTCAATTTCATTCCCCCATTCATTTGCACCTCATGTTACACAACAATGTATGTGCACCTAGATTACAAGGAGAAGATGCATTTGTTTGTGAATCATTGTATAATTTAGTGAAACTTTTTCTTTTTGCTTGGGATTTAACATGTTATACAAGTTTATACTAATGTTGTAATGATTTTATGTATTTCCTATTAAAGGGTGAAAACCCACTATGGGGAACCCATTTATGTGATCACATTGTATTGTTTTTATGGGTGCCCATTTTCAAACTTTAACCATGTCATTACTAATAAGGATTTTCACAATGTTTTTTCATATCATTGTAGGCCAAGATATTAAAATTTTCATTTAAAAATAAATTACTCTTTTTGATATCATATGATGTGATGATAGAATATTATTTGTGGAAAAATAAAATGTAATGGTTTATTGAAAAATGAAAAAAAAAATTGAAATGATTTTTTTAAATGATGAAAGTTGTTATATCTACTAACCCACTTGATTTCATTTACAATTGGACCATGTTTGTGAACGATGTGAAAATTTTGATAATTATCATATCTTACAAAGGTTCTTCAAAGATGTTGACTCATGCTGTGCCTGTATATTGTTTTGAATATATCACTACTAGAAATTGCATCTTAAACCACTATAGCATTCCAATGTACAAGGTGTTCATTGGAAAACACCATCAACCAATTCATTGTACTCAAGCATATTAGTTTGATTCATGGATGGTATGCTCTCATACTTACCTTTTTGTTTCCTTGTTTGGCTTAGGGTTTTCAAAATGCCCATACTAACCATGGGTTGTTGTTTTAATTCAAACTTCATAGGTCATGTAAGGATGATTTTGTGACAACCATGGTTTGTTTCCAACAAAAGCATTACCACATTTATACCCACCAACATCAGAAGAATGCAACAAGAACAAGAGTAGCAATATCCTATCACCAAACGCATGGAATCAACAATGTGGATTACAATTCTTAAAAAGGTTCTCCTTCAAATAGGGATGAGGTTGTGACTAAGATTGTTTGTTGACATTTTTGACACAATTTAAAAAAATCAACAACTTCTATCCATTTATCATGTATATAGAGGATAGGGTTTGGATTTGAGAAAATCATCCCCTATGCACTTCAAATATACAAAACAAATTTGATTTTTGATGAACATGTTTGTCATGAGTTCAAAACCATCTTCTATTATCGCATTATGATTTCACATCTACATTGTTAAAGTTTAAGGTTTTTGAGCCACACTTACATAATGTCTTATAAAATCCCCATAATGCACAGGAAAATCTACAATCATTGCTTATGGGTAATCAATACAAATTAAGCTTTTGGAATCATGTACAATATTCGCATATGGGTCATGAAATATGTAGTGACAATTTAACAAAAATATGCAATACCCATAAAATAAGTGATGGTTTATTGGGGGTATTATCATCCTTCTCAAGCCCAATTTGAAGGGATGCAAGTATTACATTTTGAGATCATGTCTTCAACTAACTAACCATGGACCAAAATTGGGTCATTTTCTTTGACACCCATATGCATGTATTGCATGGGACAAAGTTATTACTTTAACATAATACTTGCACATGGGTTAAAAAAATAGGTGTTAATTTTGAGTTTACCCTAACACCTAAACCCTAAATCATTCTGAACATGATGGTGCAATATTCGTAGGTCCTTGTGTTCATGTAGACTTTAGATTTGAAATGGAGGCCAAGAAATCTTGAAGCCAATAAGCGATAATTTTGAACACTTTTGGCTTTTTTTTGTTTGGCTTGGAGTTACTAATAAAACAATGATTTTTCTTTTTTAAGGTAAAGGAATATTTTCTATAAAATTGTTGAGGCCAAGAAGTTGAAACTAAGTGTTCAATGTTGTGTATGTTTTATTTTTGTCTTTTCTTGTTATAAAAAATGGGGAAAGACAAAGTGAAAAAAAAATTTTAAAATGAAAAAAAAAAAAAGGAAATTGGAGGGGGTATGTGCAAAGTTTCATTTGATTATCTAGTGTAAAATGTAGAAATAAATAATATTTTATTGTTACAACATTGACCCCTAAGGGTTTTGGATCGATCTCCCAAGTGTGAGAACCAATGAAGCCCTTAGGGGCGGGAAGGTCCTTACCCAATATAAGGGACTTTTGGAAAAAATAAATTCTCACCATATGTCCTTCTTAAATTTTTCTTTTAGGGCTGTTCATTTTCATTCTCATTGGGTTTTGTCATTTTATGCCACTTTCAAACTTGCCGAATTTTTCTAAAAGGAAATTTGAGTTATGGTTTAGGGGGGAAAAAGGCATTACCAATGGGGCACAATTAGCCAAGGGAGACAAAGGTTTATATCTATCTAATAATAATAATAATAATAATAAATTTTCTGGAGAAATTTTGATTTGCAAATTATAAATATAACACAATTCTTTATAAATTCAAAAAACCACGGTGATGTTGTCGATTTTCAGTCATGCCATTTTACTACGGAATTTTCATCTTCTATTTTCCTATGCTTAAAATTTCAAAAAATAATTTTCTCTCAATGAAAACACACATTTTTGTGAAGAAAAATGAAGAATCCTTTTGAATATTTAAAATATTTTTAAAAAATTTACTTATTCTACAGACACATGTGCTGAAGCTGGAAAGCAGTTATATATACATATTTAAGGTTATTTAAGGTTACTTAAGGTTGGATATATTTCCAGCAGTTATAACCTTAAATTACCTTAAATATGTATATATAACTGCTGGAAATATATCCAACATGCTACAAAATGGTTTTGGCCCAACATTTTTTGCACATGATGTTGCTAAGGCTGGTGGTAAAGGCCATGGTTTTGGCCCAGCATTTTTGCACATGATGATGTTGCTAAGGCTGGTGGTAAAGGCCATGGTTTTGGCCCAGCATTTTTGCACACGATGATGTTGCGAAGGCTGGTAAAAGGCACAACAAAGTTGTTGATTGGCTTAGATGGTTTGATTGTTCTAGGTGGGTTGATCTTTAGTAGTCTCCCACCTGTTTGCAATCCCAATTTTAGTTTTATGGGTGAGGTTGGTTGGAAGAAAATAAAAAAAGTAAATAAATAACTAAAGCTTGGATGCAAGAAAATCCTTTTGCAGGTCACATACTGAGCACCTTGGAGTTTCTCTCCGAGGGTTTATATTTAACCGAGAAAATGTTAAGTTTTGAAATCACAAATAGGAAATATTTGTTGGCAAATAGGAAATGCCCAATCGGCAAATATCAAAATAAAAAAAAGTCAACATGGCGAAATAACTGAGCAATTACTATTCCATAGCAATCATCCATAGGAGGATTTAGCCAATATTACTAATAAACTAAAAGTAAAGCACAAAAAATATATATACAAGACTTAGGCTTCAACCCTACACAAAAAAGCCTATAGCAATTATGAGGGCTAGGGTGAACCGGCACCCACATTGGTACGTTTGAATGAGTGGCCTCTTAGTGACCATATTAAGTTCAAAAAATGCTAGATTTGAACTCCGAGACTTTTTTTTTTCCATAGCTTTGAGTAGAAAATCATACAATGCAAAATTATCATGTATGGTTTTATGAAGGATGCAACTCCTTGCCCATATATATATATATATATATATATATATATATATAAAATTTAATTTTAATTTTTTTTGTAGCATGAGTTTCACTCTTTCATCTAGTAATTACTATGTAATTTTATTTCCTAGAAAACCTAGGTCTATTTTTTTATATGAGGATTTTTGAAAGATGGTATTTTGGCTTGTGTTGAAACTTGAGATTAGTTATTAGTTATGGTTCACCCAAGGCAATTATGCTATCTATGTGAGCAAAACACTCTGAATTCAATTTTTCTCTTTTGCAAAATATTGTAATCTACCTTGGTTAAGTTAAGTTAACCCTTTCACCCCCCCTCCCTCCACACAACATACCCACCCCAAGTCCTGCCTACTCCACCAACGCTAACTAAGGCATTTTGTTTTCTTTATCTCTTAGGTTACCAAAAAGAAAGAAAGAAAAGAAAAGAAAAAATCTTAAAAGGAAAAAAGAAAAAAAGAAAAAAGCTTACCGACTTGCCTTGCCTAGGAAAAAAAAAAGTTCAAAAATTGGCGAATCAGAAAACCTAAAAATAATTTGCTTTTGTCATATTTTTCCAAAAAAAAAAAATTGATATTATTTTATTATTGGTTGCAAAACATTTTTAATTTGCAAAAATAAACCAATGGACCTTGGTTATAGTTAGTAGTGATTATTATTTTTTCAATTTTGTCATGTTAATCAAGTGGCACATCATCCATAAGTATATTTATATAGTCGAAAATTTATTTTTATTTATTTATTTATTATTTTTTAAAAGCACCTTTTCATCTCTTAGCCAAATTGTGACGAATTTTGGATAAAATTTGGAAAAATAAATAATAATAATAATAATAAATAATTTTTTTTTTTATTTTGGACAAATTGTCGTCGCCATTTATTCCTTTAATCTCTCTTGGGATTCTGGCTACTGACAGAAGCTTCGAAGAAAGTCGAGGAGACTTGTGCGTTCGGGTGTGTAGTACAGAGAAATTGCAAATTGCAATTGAGATTGAAATTGAGAGCGATTTTGAGAGAGATTTAGAGAGAGAGAGAGTTGAATTTGATGACAAGTTTTGTCGGAGCTGCAGAGAATTTTCTGGGATGGGTGCATTTTGTTTTGGGTGTGTTGGGTGTATGCAAAGAGGATTCTAGGAGTTGCAAGGATTTGGTTGAATTTGTGTGTGTGTGTGTGTGTGTGTGTTCAAGAGTTTTGTGTTGTGTTTTTTTTTTTTTTGGCAGTGAGATTCTAGGCTAGTTGCAGCGGGGAGATAGATGATGGCGTTTGCACAATCTGGGTCTTGTGCAGATCCGTTGACAATGATGCAAATTACAAGGAAGCAAGAGAGCCACCAGGAATTCACCAACTACTTGGAGCCGCACAGCTTGCTCAGAAGACCGCCGTCGTCCTCTAGCCATGTGGAGATGATCTTACCATCGTCTAAGACAATCACCATCTTCGACAACCCTACCCAACACTGCGATGATGATGATGATGATGATGATGGCAAGAAGAAGAAGAAGAAGAAGAAGAAGATATGTGATGATGAATATTGCATCACTTGCTCCTGCTGCACTCCTTCTTCCAAACCCATAGCTGTAAGTTCATAGCTAGCTAGTATGTTTCAGCTGGAAAGGGTTTTTTTTGTTTTGGGTTTTAAGTTTTGGGGGGTTTTTTTTTCTTGAGTATGTACACACACACGCACGCACGCACGCACCCATTCTAGTGGATTGGTGTACTAAAACCCTTCTCAACAACTTACTGAAGTCTCATGTTGCACTTTCTAGATCAACCCAACAACAATACATTGGTTTGAGGCTTTCTAGCACTTTGGGGAGCCCTTGCTAGCAACAGTTTCAGCATAGCTCTTACATCATAATGCCTTACCAATGCTAGAAGCAAATCCAGTTTTCTGCTCTTCAGATTGGTTTGGGGGTTTCTTGCACTTTGGGTTTGGATTTTGGAACCCTAGCTCAGAGTGTCAGCATAGCTCTTAGCTCATGATGCCTTACCAATACTACACAAAAGTCCAGTTTTCTCATGCACTTTAGAGATTTTAAGCCTCGAAATTGAGCTCATTGTGTGTGCGCCATGCTATGTATGCCTGTCAAACCCTTCATCATGATGTGTTGTTGGAGATTTTAATTGTTCTGCTGCATGAAATTTTTGGTTTGGTGGTGTGCATTGATCAAGCCAGAGTGCAGAAGAAGAGGAGGTGCACTGGTGGAAACAAGTTTTGGACCCCAAAAGAAAGTCTGTACAACACTGGAACAAGCTCTTTGTCCTCTCTTGCTTCTTTGCCCTCTTTGTGGACCCACTATTTTTCTTCACAATTGGAATAAATCCGGTATGTTGCAAAATTTCTTTTGTCAAGTCAGTTACATTTTCCATGTAATCTGGATTTTTCTGTTTACATGCCATTTCCTTTATACCCACAATCTAGATTTCTTTTCCCCTTCTACTTATAACATCACGATTGGAAATCAAATTTTGTTCCATCCACCAAAATGATGGGAGGGGGAAAAAAAAAGTCTCATCAATTGTTACTCTCTGAATGGATCTGTGTAAGCATGAAAACAGGAATATAAATGCGTTGTGTTTAACTACCCATGGGCAATCGTGTTCACAGTGTTACGAAGTGTAACTGATTTCATTCTACTTCTCCACATGCTGCTTCAGGTTGGCACATCCCTAAATGACTATCATGGCTGCAATTTGTTCTTACTCTTGATTCCTAAAAAGCTTGAACCGCCAACCCTGCTGCTTGACTTCTAAGCTCAATATTGTGAAGAACACATTTGTGCATATTTTAATGCACAAATCTATGAGCACATGTAGTCATGAACATGCTGCTGTTCTGATCATTCATGGTTTGGTTTGATAGTTGTATCGGTACTTCAGGTAAAGACCAGACTACAATCATGAAACATTCATCATCTAAACTAGATTTCACAGGGAATTGAATGTCCAATGTTCTTGAGTCACAACTGCTTGAAACCTTAAACCCTAAACATGTCTTTTGTATTTCTTCTTCTCACTGACCTTCAAGCATAAAACTGCAGTTTAGGTTAGCATATGAGTCAAACAATGGAGAGTTGGTGTTCAATCGAAGAGATATCGCGGTTCGTTACGTCTGTGGCCATGCATTTGTTTTGGATGTCATCACTGTTTTGCCCCTCCCTCAGGTAACATGTTCTCACTGCTTTTCACATACCTGCTGCCTTGTTTGACTGTGTCACCCTCAAAAACGAACATCTTCTAGACAGAGGAAAGACGACAATAGTGGGAAGCAAACTTATACACGTTTCCTGTGTGCATTACCATTATCATCTTACCTTCAGAGTGTTGTAATGGAGTTTTTCTCTGCAATCTACTAGATGTCTGCTTTTTGCTTGTATGCTGTGTGGCATCATTGGTAAGCTTTGCATTGGATTGAAGGAGTGAACAGATTCTGGGTTTTGGGTGGGAGGGATTTGACTGGATTTGGTGTTCTCTCTGTGCAGATTGTGGTCATGGTATTTGTGCGTAATTTCACGACAAGAGATAATGCAGACTTTCTCAAAGATGTGCTGCGAGTGATAGTGCTTCTTCAGGATATTCCTCGCTGTATAAGGTTTTTCCCAATACTAATTGGCCAGTCTCCGAGCGGGTTTGTGTTTGAGACCGCGTGGGCCAACTTTATCATCAACATTTTCATGTACTTGCTAGCCAGCCATGTAGTGGGTTGCTGCTGGTATCTCCTTGGTCTCCAGGTAAAGATCAGAATTTCTCCTATCAACTCTTTCCTGTGTGTGTTGACTACTGGTTGTTGATTGGTGCTAGTACTGCACACTTGATATCAAGCACTCATTCTGCATTTGTATGTTGTCTGGGATCTGAAGCTTTTCCTGGTGGGTGTAAAACATCAATGTGCTTATGCATTTTTTGTGATTGCAGCGGGTGAATGTATGTCTACAAGCTGCTTGTATAGCTGATAATGCAAGCTCTATACTCTGCTTCCCCAGTTACCTTGACTGTGGACTTGGAGACCCGTATAATAGGACTCCAGCAGACATCAATTGGACTTCGCAAACAAGTGCGACAAGCAGTTGTCTTTTGCCAAATGCTACTTTCCCATATGGGATCTATGGTCCAATGGGCTTTCAAGTTGCACAAGAGTTTTCCGTTGTAAAGAAGTACATCTACTCTGTCTTCTGGGGTTTTTTGGTAATAATACTATCCAGCTGCTGCTCTATCAATATTAAACAACTGACAGTTGCTCAATGCTGTGATTTTGTTTGGATTTTCCAAGAGGTTTCCGTAATGGGTATGTGTAATATTATGCAATTGAGAACTGTTTGGGGAAAGCTGCTACATTGTCCTTAGATTGCTTGCTGATTCTGTGGACGGGTTGGGTTTGTTTAGCAATTGAGTACACTGGCAGGCAATCAGATACCAAGTCTGTTCATCTGGGAGGTTCTCTTCACAATGGGCATTTCTGCGTTGGGCCTTTTCTTGTTTGCACTACTCATCGGCAACATCCAGAATTTCCTGCAGTCTCTTGTTCGCAGGTAAGCTGCTGGGGCCTTTCTCTTCTTGCAAATCCACATGCTTATTCATCAACAGATGGTGTTCTTTAGCCCTGTTGCTACTCAATGCAAAGCTTGTCATGTGACTCCAGTATCTGCACCCGATTCTCTCATTTTTGTCCTCAATGCACATTTTTTTTCTGCACAGTAGCAATGCTATCTAAAGCTGATTGATGCATGTGCAGGGGTCAAGAAATGCAACTGCGGCGTTATGATGTGGAGAAATGGATGAGACAACGAAACTTACCATTAGCAATGCGCAAGTGTGTGTTCTCTCTGTTATCCCATTCATGTCTTAGAAGCACAAAAGCTCTTGTAGTTTTCTTTTTTTTCGTTTTTGGGAGCTTCCTTTTGAGAAATGGCTGGCCACTTTTACCCTTTTCCATTCCTATAACTTCTGCATAAAGTTTCATAGTATGGAGTTTCAGTTGATAAAGAGCAATCATCATCAGCAAAGGAAGATGAGTGCCTGTGTTTTGACCTGTTACATTATTTTGACAAGCAGATTGGTGGATATTTTTTATGATTTGTTCATGTCAATAAAGGCTTATGCTATAAACACATGTGCAGACGTGTCAGGGCAACAGAAAGGTTCAAATGGGGTGCAACTCGAGGTGTAGAGGAAAATGAATTACTGAGTGGACTGCAAGAGGATCTGCAGAGGGACATCAAGCAATTCATTTCCCTTGAGCTTGTGAAGAAGGTAATGTCAAATTCTCCATTGTAATTGATCTGCAAAACTACTGCCCAAATTTAGGGTTTAGGGTTTAGCGCCACAATTGTCCCAGTTGCCATTGTTTCAGACTGAAACCAAATGTGTCTGTTATCCTTGACAGGTGCGGTTGTTTGAGGTCATGGATGCTGTTGTCTTAGATGCCATATGTGCACGTTTGCAACAGCAGCTTTACATAAAAGACAGCAAGATCATGACCAAGGACAGCCCGATCAAGCGAATGCATTTCATTGTGCGTGGCAAAATGCTAAGTGAGGGCGAAGATGGTGTGGGTCAAGTACTTTCCGATGGTCACTACTGTGGTGAAGAGCTGTTGATGTGGTACTTGGAGAAAATGGCCCTCAATCCTCGTAATGTTCCTTTCCCATTCCTCCCCTGTGGACCCGCAAGCTTTCTGATTATTTTTTCAATACGTTTGGTCATTTACCAAATGAGTGCAGATTTGATGGCTTGACAAAAGCCTTCTTGGACAATGCATATGGTGATGATATTTAGGTTTTATTCTAGAGAATCTCTCTTAGGGTTTTGTGCTTCCTATAAGTGGGAACCTTTAGCTTGTGCCATAGTTTATTCTGTTGCGAAATTTTGCAGGGAGACTCTGGAAATTCCATATCTCACAATGTGTCTCACTACAGTAGAAGAGTGGTGATGTTTGAGAAATGGGCTATATTTTGTGTGCAGGTGGAACATGGAAGAAAAGGATAAAGTGGCAGTCTGCTGTGTCTTCTCGAACAGTAACATGCCTGGACAACGTAGATGCATTTGCACTAGAAGCAAGCGATCTTGAGGACATCAGCACATACTACTACCGCTATATGAGCACGGTCCGCGTACAGGGGGCACTCAGGTTTTTAATCTTTTTTGGGTCCCCCCTTTTCTGTTTCCCCGATTCCATTAAGCCCTTGACATTTTACCCTAAACTGTAAACCAAGTTTTCAAAGTGCTTGAAAATATGTGGAGAAGGTGACAGTGAGGGGGAAAACACAATGATAACAAGATTTCAAGTTGGTGAAGAGAAATTAGAAATGTATAGTACACACCCTTGTGAATGCCTGGAGACCCATCTCCACCTCTTTTGAGTGAATTGGATCCTCACAGAGAAATCATGTTGTATGTACAGTCAGAATTGATTTGAATTGCTTTTGAACAGGAATGGATCAGCATCCTTCAGGACTTGGGCAGCGACTCGCATTCAAGTAGCCTGGAGGTATTATTCAAAGAGAAGAGCCAGATCTGGGATGCTTGTGCAAGACAATGCAAGAAGATCTGGTGCTCACATTTCTTGGGGCATATGAGTCACTCCTGGTGCCCTTCTGTCCTTTCAAGGTCTGGTGCTTGCCTCTCTTGGGGCCATGTGATTTGGCTCAACTTGCCTTCTTGTACTGCTGTTGTTGAACCATCAAGTTTCAAAGGGATGACTGGCAAGTGCTGCCTCATGCAAAGTCATGAGACGATGATAGATTGCATCAAATTATCCTCTATGGTCTTACAGTTTGCTAGTGAAGTGCTAGCACTTCACTATTGCAGAACAGAAAATATTGGAAATCGAACTTTGAGAGGTTTCTGATAGTAGTCTACAACTTCAAGAAGTCTTTGATCAGTAAGATGAAGGCCCTGATGCATTGTATAATTTATTCTGATCTCATCATATCCCTCTACAAATCCTTGGATCCTCAATTTGACTTAAATTTTTCAGACACAAATCAAATTTTGCATGATTTTGTCACTGTTGCATAACAATCCAAGAACATATTGTCATCTTGTACAGTCAAAGGAAAGAGAAGGAGAAGAAAGAAGCATTCCTTTATCTACAAGAAAAACCCAATCATGCAGCAGAAGAAAGCAGCATTCCTTAAGAGGCATTCTCTGATGTCTGAGGAAAACCCAATTGTGCAGCAGAAGAAAGCAGCATTTTTAGTGTACAAGGAAAACCCCTTATGTACAGATGTACAAATTAGTGCAGTTGCCACAAACACAAATTACTCTGATGGCATGAAGAGTTGACGGTGACAACAAAGAACCTGGTAACATACAAAAGCAAACTGATGTGAGTGGCAGAAATCCAACCTGACAAGTGAAGATGCACATGCATGTGTGTACTGCATGTACTCACTGTGAATGAATCGCCCTTTCTGTTACATTAAGGAAAGACATCTCTTTTTTCTTTTTTTCCTGTAGCTATGGTTCTTTTATGCTTGGCCTCAAAGAAAATGCCACTATTTCATACCAGCTCTGCCTCCGAGAGAAGAAAATGCCATGTGTGATCGAATAACAGTCAAGATTATCCTTCCCATTTTATGGGTGTGTCACTGAAGGCTCTTCTTCAAACCTGGTGTTGTACTCATGGGCAATCTGAATGATCTTCATCCAAATCATGAGAACTAGAAATACTGAGCCAAATTTTCACCACTTAGGTCTTCAAGATTCTTGATGACCCCCTGGGTGTTTGCAACAACATTTAGATCAGCATCTTCTAAAAGCTCAGCCAAGAAGGGCAATGTCTCTGGCAGCAGCACCAGGAATTCCTCTTTCAGTTGCTCTGCCAAAAGCTTGACAACTCGCAGTGCCAACAAGCGTGGCCGTACTTTCTCACTTCGACTACACATCAGAACCTGGGCCAGCCCACACCCAAAACAAAGTAGTAAGCCTGTGAATCTACTTGTAAATTCTTCTGAAGAATTACTTGCTTGTTTTGACACTGAGAGCCACTTAGATTTTCACACTTGGATTTTCCAGAGATGTTTTTTCTCTGGATGTGACCTTCTTGTGACATTTTTTACTTCTAATTATCAGTGCTGAAAATGAGTAGTTCCTTAACTAGTAGAAATACACCCGAGCCCATTAATTACCTCATGGTTCAGGGGTTTCCACAGAAGATCAGTTCCAGCTGTCAGAGCCATTTGACCCAGGCATGACACAAGAGTGTCATCCATCTCCTGTACCGTCGCCCATTCAGTCATGTTGATGTCACTGCTGTCTTCAATGGGTGGCTCTACCAATAGCTGTGAAACAATTGGCCCCAGCAGCAGCTGCAGCAGAACCCAACTTCCCGATAAGAGAACACGAATGCTTTGAGGATAGATCAGCATACTGATCTATCCCTGTAAACAAAGATTCCATAGTATGAAAGAACTCGACCAGCACAACACTACTCAGGATTGGACTACCAGAAAAAAAATCCTCATTCTTGGATTCAGTGCAACCAACCAATGGTAGAAAAAAATGGCAGATATTGGTGTTTTACCAGAATCAACTTACCTGGAATTTAGCAGCATCAAGGTAGCCAACAGTGTCATATAAAAAGCACTTATGGAATGATGACAGCACCAGCTGCCGCAGATGCCACTCTGCCCAGCTCAACTCTGCACTAGCTGTAGTACCCTGAGTTGTCAACCTCTTTTGCTTTTTCTTTGGTTTTGAAACCTCAGCTTCTGCAACCTTTTGACCTCTTGTCAAAATTTGAACACACCCATCGAGCAGATAACTGAAATACGGAACAAACAACGACCTGCAAAACAGAACACCACCACACATGTTTTGCCACCCAAGAATCATGTCTAAACTTCCCTTGAGAAAATAATGAGAAAAGAATGACTCAACTTCCAGCTTTACATCAGCACATTTGATCTTTCAAACTTCAAAAACAGGAGATTCCAATCAAATAAAGTGAAATTGTAAAACAAAAAACTCCTTTCTCCAGCTACTTATCGAGAAAAAACATGGTAGTCCTGTGGGCTGTGGAACAAGTAGGAACATAGGCGGCAAACAAAAATTGAGAAGAAAAAAAGAAGTATTTGCAGAGTTTAGTACCGGAGTTTTTCTGTGAGCTGATTCACAAGTTTGTAGAATGCAATGTTGCGATTGACATTGTACGAGGTCCCAGTGTCAGTATGAGTCAAGTTGGATTGTGTCCACTCAAGTAAACTCACAAATAGTGGTTTGAAAGAGCTTTCACTGAGCTTCAGAATCAATGCCACAAGGGTGTTCACAACAGAGGTTTCCACCTCTGTTATGGAATGGAAGGATTGGGGATGATTGTGGCGCAAGTCTAGAGCCATCAGGCATGTGTTGAATATTTTGCTATGGTATGAGAGCACTGAAGTCCTATCCAACTTTGCGGCTAGAGCTGCCATCATTTGAAACAATGCGCATGTGACTTCTGCTCCACTGTCAAGTGCCCTGTTGTAAGAACTCACAAGTGGGTCCAATAAAAGTCGAGCCTGTAAAATCACAAAATCTGCACTGTCAGCAGAACCAAATCGATACTCTTCAATTGGGGTGGTGATACAGCTACCATCACCAGTGTAGTAGAGAACTGTGAAAACTCAGAAAATTGCTGAAAATATATCTTCTCTGCCAATACAAGTTCCACCCTGCTATGAAACCGCGATGCAGAAAAAGGGTATGTACCGGAATCTTTTCAGGAATAAGCAATCGAACTGCAGCAGCCCTTTTACGGAGCTCATCATTGGCAGCTGTAAGAATAGAGGGCTCGAGGGTGACCAATCCAATGATATCTCCCAAGTAGGGGCTTAGAAAGGCACCCAAATTCTCGACAATAGCTTCCATAGCCTTAAGAACGGCTATTAGGAGTTGTGATTTGCCTTCTGTTTCTCCACTGTGTTCCCCCACCTGCTTGGCGCTCGGCAAAGAATGCTCAGCAGTCACTAGTAAATGTGAGATAATTGTAGGCAGAGATGGCAAGCCTCTAGGACCCAGAATACAGAGCAGTGTGGTCACACAGCGAACTGCAGCTGCATTGAGGGCTTTCTTCTTGGTGTCAAACATGGCTATGACTGCAGGCAAGCAAGCACTGAGAGCCACTGAGGAATCAGTTGCTCCCAATCTCTTTGCACAAACTTCCAAGGCCTCAACTGCAACACGCTTGGTACTCAAGGATGCATCCTCCACAGGGAGTGACAGAAGCCTTGCAATCTGAAAAACCATCTTTTCTTGCAGATCATGCTCTGTTGTAACTTCATCAATCTCAATAGATGAAGAATTGACCTTCTTTCTCCGAGAACCACTTTCTTTGGCAGTACCCTCATTCTTCATCCGCGTGATGTACAGACGTAGCACCTATAAAAGACAGTGTAATTCTTGATCAGAGCCATGAGATTGGTAACATCCTATCCTGGTTGCATCAGAAACCAGTTTCACTGCATTCACCCAAAGATGTCATTGTGTGTGAATGCCAACATTTGATCAAATACACACACTTACCTTGCGTTGTACATCAGTATCAGGATGCTGCAGCAGGGTCACAATGCCATCCAAATAGCTCAAGGGTGCCATGATCGCCGTAAGAACATTGAGAAGGGTGTAAGCTACACCTTGGTTGCCTTTTTTATCAGACTGCAACTGTAGCATCACCTGCTCGAGCAGTGACACATATGTCTCCTGCCAATCCAGACAAAACTTCACCATTTAGGGTTTAGGGTTGAGGGTTTAGGGGTACTCATCCAATGAAAATAAACAAGAAGCTGCCTCAAATTGTAGCTGCTGGTTGTATCACATTTGAGCTCTTGACAACAAAACACTATGATGTCACAACCTGTAGGTGTGCAGAAAAGGCTTGGGCAGAGGTGAAACATAGCAGAAAACCACCACCTAAGACACAAAACAAAGGAAAAATGCTCCAGGAAAAAAATGTGACAAGGAGTGTATGCCATTTCCAACATCTCCAGAAAGGAAATCTCCTTTGACAGAGGAGGAGTATCCATACTCCATACCCTTGAGATGACCATTGAGTATCAGCTATGCTGATTGATATAACAGTTAGACAGTAGCTGGTGCAATGTCATCTTGATTTTGACATATCTTACAGCTTTCAATTAATCTCTGACCATTTATGTAAATCCTAAACCCTGAAGACACACCACAATCTAACTGGACTTTTTCTTACCTGAAGATCTGGCTGTACATTATTCACAGCAAGAATCTGGAGCTGGGAGGTGACAAAATTTGTAGCTACAGGTAACAACTGGGTGTCTACTGTACGTAGCAGCCGAACAAGAGCTGGCAGCCACACATGTGGTGCATATTGCTGGCACAGCTGCTCTGCAAACTCCAGCTCCCAGCATCCAGCAACTGGCAGCAGTTCTCCATTATTCTCTTTCCTCTCCTTGTATACCACTTTGGATTTTTCTTCTGGCTCTGCAGGCACTCCCTGCAGGAGCAACTGGAAAAAAGGATGCAAGCTGATATCCTCCCGCATGACCCTGACACAAGAGCAAAACCAAAACACAAAAAACTCAGTACTACCACTGTGAGCATTACCAAGGTTGCCTAATCTGAGAGAGAGAGAGAGAGAAATCACCACATGTTTGTTAACTGCCTTTTCCATGAGCAAGGGAGCAAAAAGAGCCATCACATGACGTGCAAGAGACTCGTGATCAAGCTATTGCTGCACATCAGACAATGCAGGTCTAACAAAACAGAGACCCTGCAACGAAGAGAAAAGGGAACACTGAAAGTAGATACAGATTTCAGATTTTATTGAATCAATGTGCAACATGCCCAGTAGTATACCTGAGCAGGGTAGTAACAATAGCCATTCTCCGATGTACAGGAACTTGTGGTAATGCCGTGATAACCACCTTCAAGTTCCATCCATGCAATAGATTAATTACTGGTAAGCCAAAATATCAGAAAAATGCATCCAGAAACCAAACACAATGCCAGAGAGTTCTTACTACTTGCCTGCAGCAGAGTGGTTGGGTCCTCCTTTGTCGTCAACCAGCACGGAACCACTGCAACCAGTGTTTGTTGAGCTACCTCATGTGAATAGTTGTCATTCTGTTAGCATCCCAACTAGTCAGATAATGCTTGGTGAAACTGGTAAAAAAACCCATAACAGAAGAATACACACATGAATGAGATGTGTGTGCAGTCCATGTTTGAAGGGTGACAGCAGCTTCTTCACCTGTGTAATTGTGGATGCACCAATTGCTGTCAGGATGTCAATGACATGCTTCAAGACCAGGTCAGGTGAGACTCTTGAAATAGCTGTAAGCAAAGTCAATGCCTGGTTGCGTAAAGCAACATCTGATGCCTCTGCCACACACTGCACGACTGCTGTGATGTCGACCTTTACTGTATCAAGATCCATCTTCATGTTTCAGCCCACAAAACAAGAAGTGGGTCAGACCATAAGAGCTCACTCCCTTGAGCTTACTGTTGCACTCACACTTACAACACTCATATCTCACAACACAATCAAACAAAAAAGGTGCAACACCTGGTACTTACAACCAAGCAGAAGATAAATACAGGTTTCCACAACAAAGGACAACTTACCACCATTACTTCCTGCTCTCCTCCTTGGAAATGCGGCAATGCAATTACTCTTTCAAGAGCCATGAGTATCAACTGCTGGACGTAGTCAAGATTCACAGTCTTTGACTTCTCTTTCTCATCTCCAGAGATTTCTGTCATCTTAGACTTAGATGCAGATGAAGGCCATGTTCCAGACTGTGAGCACTTCAGCAATGTAAACAGAGATTCCACCAGCTCCTGCCTGTGTATATACCATAAGATCAGTAGTAGTTTAAGAAACTGCACATGCAGCATTCTACAGCTGCTCAGAGACCACTCCAAAACAACTGCTGTACATCACACGCTTCAAAACACTGGATCATAAGAACCCATTTTGCCATAGTTCAACAACCACCCAAAAGTAGCAAATGGGTGGATCATCACCTATCACTGGTAATGGGTAGCCACAACAACACCTCCAGCAAACTGGTAGTATATGAGAGTTCTAGCTCAGGTGTTGTCGGCCAGGCTGCATTTGGCTCCTCAGCTGTCTTTGACACATGCACTTTCCTCTTCTTTCTTGCAGGACTCCCAGATGGAGCTTGGTTTGGATTGCACAGAGACTTCAAAAGCTTTGAGACTATTGCAGTGGGTACCTGCACAAAATTAGAAGAAACTATTATCTTGTTACAAACTCCTGCCTGTGGATCCAATATGTGAAAAGAGTGCAAAGACATCTCTGAAGCATCTGTACAAAAACAAACACAAACAATTACAACAAAGTAGTTTGGCCCCTGTTGGGTTCTCATCAATCACAAAACAGCTGCACTAACACAAAGACACTTGGGTGGAAAAGTGGGCTGGCAAGACCTTCAGATTGTGTAGCACACCATGTGCAGCAGAATGAATATCAACAAGTGTGCTGGAACTCAGAAGAATCAATGTTCCAAAGACTTGCTCCTGCCAGAAAACAGAGCAACAAGAACAGTCTTTCAGATTCTGGAGTAGTGACAGCTTTTGCAGGAAAATGCTTTTCACTCATGAACCCTGTGTCTAGAAACCCGTTGCAATCTAACACTCCTGTTTTGGCCAAAAAACAGCTTGCGAGGTTTAGGGTTTAGGGTTAGGATTCTAGAATGCCATGGAGCTTGTGTAGCTGAGCAGCAAACCTGTACTGACACATGCAGATGCTCATAGAAATCAGGTGTTAAGCAACTCAGGGCCACTAAACAAGGCCTTGTTACAGCCTCATCAGATGCTGAGCCTCCACTGTCAACCTGTACCATGGAAATCAGCAGGAAAAAAAAAATTAGTGCTGATCCATTCCCACAAATTACTAGGAGCTGAAGACTCTGAGGAATTATTCCAATCAATTGTCCCCCCTGCAGCAAGTACCCAATATGAGTACACTTACTTACCTTCAAAGCATCAAGAAATTTGTTAAGAATGTGTTCTCCATGATGATGTGGAAGCTTAGCAGCTGTCAGCAGAAGCACAGCCCTTGGAGTGAACATCTAAATTGTCACAGAACAAACACAATATCAAGACTAGCAAGAAAGGAGGTGAGTCATTAGCAGCAATACCATAAACCCCAAAGCCTCTCTCTCTCTCAAACTGCAATACACGTGAGAAATGCACATGTGGTACTGTGCTCTTCCACAGTTTCACAGTTGAAAGAGAACAACCCGAAACAACTGATGGGCAAGGAACACAGCATAAGTGAATCAGCAGATATTTCAAGGTACCACAACTGGCTCTATAGTATAAAGGAGACCCATCTGTGATTTGGCCCAAATTCTCCAGAACTACAGATGTAAGAGCATCTCCATCATCACATTGCACAACAGGTTTTGGATGAGGAAGCACATTTATTATGCCAGTTTGCAGCAGGAAAATGGTTTAGAGCCAGCATTTTTGCACAGGATTCAGAGCCAGACAAAAGACCCTACACTGTCCAACTCCTGCCATTATTCATAAGGCTGACTAATTGATCAGTTGAACTGATTTGATTGGTCCAGGTGGTTTGCTATTAGTGGTACCCCACCTTTTACAGTATCAAATTCATGTCTATGGGTGGGGAATGGGAAACAGTATTCCAAAGTATCTTGGATGTGAGGTTAACTGTTGGAGGGCCACGTAACAGCTATGGGTAGAGATGCTCTAATAGAAAGAAAAATACCTGCAACAGAACTTCAAGTAGTTCCAACTCTGATGCTGATAACCTGTTGTTGGCATCAGGAGGACACTCATCTTGGAGGAGGTGGTGGTGAGAACGACGCAGCAGCAGATGCTCAAGCTTTACAATTGTTCGACTTATTCGCTCTAACTCATGCCCCACACCTTGCAGCATCTTGAGAAGCACCAGCTGCAGAACAACCGACCAGGCAAAGAACCTCAACGAGGAGAAACATCCCATTACCCTACTAAAGGTTTGCAGCTTAAGCCTGGAACAACAATTGTTGCAGTCTTCCATCCTAAAAACCAGGCATTGTGTGTACCTGTGCCTTGCTGGGCAAGTGGAGAGCATGCACCACCAGAAATGACACAATTAGCCTGCGATCGCCATGTTTTAATCTGCACAGATTCACACACCAGAAACATACCCAATAGCATCAGGTGTTGTTGTTACTCGGTGCAACCCTGTTAGAGAAGTACCCACCATGCAGTGGGTGAAGGAAAAGAAGGAAGTGAGAAGAACATTGTGAGATGGGTGGGTACTTTGGTTGCCTGAACAGAGGTGGATTTATACCTGCTCTCAAATGTGCCAAGAGGAGCCTCCTCTTCCTCATAACCACTTGAGTCGCCTAACAAAGATGCTAAAAAGGAAGATGCATACTTTTCATCAGCTCCAAATGAGCCCTTTGCCTCAGCAAGAGCTTTCAGCATCTCCCTCAATACCTCAAGTGGTAATGTTGACGAATCCTTCACCTCTGACACACACAAGGGCAGTCCAATAAGAAAAGATTAGTGAGATTTCTCTGCAATACATGGAGATTGCACTCTAAACCCTAAACCCTAGCACCCTCCAGGAAAAGGGTGGGTGTATGGGTATGACCCAACACGAACTCCTCAAACAAGTGAAAAGAGAAATGGGTCTGGAAGATATCATACCTGCTGTGCTTAACACATTTTGATGATTCTCCAGTAACAAGTGGAGTTGTTGCACACATTCTCCAGCACTCCTACGAATGACCTAACCAAAGAATAGTTTGTATGAGAGAGACATACCAAATGTGGATAATGGATTCAATGACACCAAATGCAGAGAAAACTCCACAGACAAACTTCAAAATTAACCGTTGGCTTAGACACCCAGAGAATTCTTCATTTTACCAGGAATTTCTGAAAGAGGTTTTAGGGTTTTAGGTTTTAGGGTCACATCTCAACAACTGATTCTCTAGCTACACACATACCACCCAAAAGATGCAAATGCTGACAGGGTCAGCATCAGCCTTGATGCTTTACTTCCACCCAGCAGCAGCCAAAACAATAAGTGTATCACTTGATGACATGGATAGCTTTGACAAATACCTGGATAGGACTGGCAAGCTCAACAAGTAGAGATGGTAAAGCTACTTGTAAGTTGTCAAAATCAGAAGGCAATGCTTGTTTCAGCTTCTGTAGTTCGGTTTCACTAATGGTCACAAAATGTGCATAATGAGAAGCCAGCAGATCCAGGCTGTGCTTGTGTAGCATTGATGGAGACACTGTTCCTGCAATGCCATTAGAAACACACAGACAAAACATAATCCTGATCACTGACTTGAGAGACTGAAGAACTTCTTGTAAAATCTGCCTTGAACATCCACCTACTCAAAAGTTACACAGGATAGATGATCCCTAAACCCTAAACCAAAAAAATCTCCTCTGAAAGTAAGGCATGGAACAGCAGTGTACCTTCTTCTGTGAAGAAATCTGCAAGGAAGGGAAATACATTTCCTGACAGCCGTCTCAAAAAGAGATCCAGGTGCAAGGAAAATTTGTCAATCAAGGGGCCACTTGCAAGCAGCACAAAAAACCGAGTCAGCATCTGCTGCCACTGGCCTGCTTGCCCCTGCAGTCCAAGAAGAGTCAGATTAAGTCATGAGGAACAAGTGCAATGGAGCCTCGAACCATTTCCTGATAAAAAGAGGTGAATTGAAAAATGATTTTGTAACCTTTGCAGTGGACAACTGAAAAAGAGCACACCTCTTCATTGGAAGGCACAATTTCAAGCAGCTTATACAGGACCATAAGCAGCAGTTTTTCCAACAAAAGTGAGGGCTGTGTATCGAGCAGCCGGTAGACATTGGAAGCAATTCCTGATGCATTATAGTCTGTCTGCAAGGCAAGCATTCACAATGACACCATGCCCACCCATTGTCAAAATTATATCTCAGAAAATAGCAACTAGATGAGATTGAAGAACTACCCAACTAGATGTCATTGCAGCAATCTTTGGGTTTAGAGTTTAGGGTTGCCCTAAACCCTAAACCCATCATTGCTGTAGCTGTGTATCGTTAACATTCCTTTACTTCTACCAGAGCCTCAGTTGTACTTCTAAGTGTCAAACTTTCTGTAGAGACCCATCAGAAGTACCTCTTGTTGTAGCTCTGGTAATGAGGGGACCTTCTCTAACCCAACAGACACCCAGTCATTTGTGAGCCATGTGAGGGTTGCATCAACAATGTGGGGAATGTCCTCTGCAAACACAGGAGGAAATTAGCAAATTCAATTGGAAGGGAACACATGTGTGGCCACAACTACTGCTTCAACACACATGAACTGATGATGTTGTTGAAAGATGAATTCCTCTTAACAATTCTACACCATGCCAAAACCAAAACTTGAAGAAAAACTAAGAGATTTTTTCACCTTTACGAGCTTGCCCAATAAGCTGTAAGACAATTAGCAGAACTAGGATCCTTGCCCTTTCATTTCCTCCAGAAGCCTTGAACCAAAGCGGTAGCAAAGTGGCACTGTTTTCATACAGGGGGAGGGTCAAGCTGGAAACCACCCTTTCATTGATTCTCACTTTCCAATCTTCCTGCAATGCACAGTGGGCGAGAGATAAACTTACAACTGATGTAGTTCTGTGCCAACAGACCTTCAAGCTTTGACACCCAAGACTCTAAACCCTCTCCCCATTTCATACCGCCACAAGCAAAAGGCAACCAACTCAGGTTTTAAGATGTGCTTCTCTCTGAGCTCACCTTGCTGCTCTTTTGGCTCTGCTTCAAAACTGGTGTCTCCTCATTCCACTCTGACAAACCTTGGAACAGACCAAATGACATCTTCCCCGCTAACTTCAATACCATCATGTTTAGCTTCAATGTCTGCAACTCCCCAATTTTTTCAATCCCAATAATTCTCAACCATCAGAAAGAGGAACTGCAGCACACAGTTTTATAGCCAAGTGACAGGGTCCTATTATGTGAACACAACAAAACATGAGAGAGCTCAAATCTCTAAATGCATGCAATTTCCCTTCAGAACCTTCAGTAGAAGAAAATAGACCAACCTTTTGAGAAACCAGCAAATGATCTGCCATGACAGATGCCACTTTTTCTGTGAAGCTTGGATGCAACTCCAGAAACTGTGAAGAAAGTAGTTTGAGTGCCAACATTGCAACTGCCTTGGCCTCCCTCTGCTGTGGTTTCGATCCTGTAGAAAAACAGTTCCATACAACCAAACTAACATTATGCTTCCACAGCTCTAGAGACAAAAAATTCACAGACCAGTTGAACAGAAAAAGGCAAGTGCTGCATGCGCCCTGAAGACTTGACTGTGTCCCTATTCCACAATTTCTACCTCGTGTATATGTAATACGTGCCACTGCTGTCTGTTCTGTGCAAGATAGTGTTTGCAATTCTACAACTTTTCTTTTGCACCCTGGCAAACATCTCTGCTAGATAAAAACAGTAGTGATACACAAACCTGATTTTATTGTATTCCTGCATCTGGTGATAACAGTTGCCAATGTGTGGAAGCACTTCTCAGCAGGCACCAACATCACCAAGGAGTCCCCAGAAAGAACTGCCCGTACAACTGAAAATTGATCATCATTGGCACGCCGCAACAAAGAGTCACAGATTATGATTTTCATCTACAACAGCCACCAAAAACCAAGACACGATGATCAGCCACAATGTTGGCTATCCTTGAACAATTGGGTATTACCATTAGCGTACCGAAGGATATAGAAGGTCAACCAAATAAGAAAGACTTCTTTGAAACACAACCCAAAAGAAGCAATCTTGACACTGAAAAATTGTTTGTGAGATGTTCTTCCACACTCCTATCCTTGCTGATCAAAGATCCTCCAGCACTTTTCAAGCTAATTAAGTAGTTGCCCCCACCCAAGCCAAAATACCTCTGCCGCCTCATTGCTGGATGGTAGTGTACTCCCGAGTTCCATGAGCTGACGGACTGCTGCCTCCCTAATTTTTGCCTGTGAGTATCAAGACAGACATCAAGATTCAGCAGTGTAGAGGTTTAGAGAGGCTTAGGGAAACCATGCAGCAACAAAACCCACCTCTCCCTCACAAGACCATGGTCACATAGACTTCTTCACTACAACCTCTTAGTCTGAAATCAACCAATGAAGAAACTCACACAATCACAACAGTTTCCATCAGAAGGGTAGGACTGTGTGTGGTGGATCCTCAGAGATGACAACAATACCCAATCTGCAGATGAATGCCATGAAAAAGAGAATCCCCATATGTCAATCAGGTGGAATACCAGCATGTATGGCTCAGCATCCAGACTGTTCCAAGGTGGATCACAGAAATAAGCATAATTCTCAACCAAAGGTAAATTGCACAACAGAATCAAAACCATATACTCTACCTCAGGATGTTCAACTGATAAATATAGACTGGTATTGGAGTCTGCAAGTGGCATATGCAGACTTCCAGAAAAGATGTCACGTAAAGCTTGCATCCGGGGGCCCTCCTTAACACCAGTCCCATCTTCTCCTTGGGTATGCTGCAGATACCACACATCATATGTGGTCAGGGCTTTGCAAAGAAGTCATCTTCAGATATGCAACACCCAAAGCTCAAAGCATGAATCAGATTTCAAATATCATCTTGCCTAGATCGCCATTTCCAAAGTCTGGGCTCATACTTGCAAAGGTTTCATAAATAACTAAGCTTAGAAGAAAAAGGATTGACCAACCTCCAACCATGAGGTTACTGCAGTGTCCAACTCAGCTGGAAATTGTCTCTCAACTGCCTTCAAAATTTGCTTAACCACTCTTCCTGTGCACATCAATCCACATAAGCTTTTGTACGAGGCATGGCAAAACCTGTGACCCCTAGTAGTCAGTCTGAAGTCATTTGTCACCTCCTGAAGAAGTTTTTCAGACCCAATCCCATATGACAGATGACAAATGGCTGTTCACCATGTAAGACAAAAGAACAATATGCATATATATATATACACGATTGGCAATGCTGCAGGACATACTTGGCTCCAACATGTCACCCTCTGCAAGCTGTCCACCACCACCATTGCCAATGTAGAGTTCCAAAAGATTGGTCACCAGTAGAGCAACATGATGATGGATCGGCACAATGTTGACCATACTCAGCAGCATCTGCTCATAGTGTGTATGAACTGTACTGTGGACTCAGTAGTACAACACAAAACCAGAGAGACCCAAGTCAGCAATCTTCCAACTGGATGACTTGTCAAGACCCTCGATCTCCCAGGACTCCCAACTAGATGCAATTGCTGTGGTTAGCATTCTTGGGCAAACTATGGAGACATAAAGCACACACACTACTTGTGTTGATCAACCACAAAGCAAGTCTCTCAGCTGATGTTCTTCATTCACTGGTGTGCATGGGTAGTGCCAGTTCAAGTATTGAGCTTTAAAAACTGAAAGAAAATGTGCTACTATTCACTACATCTACACCCAATTATTGAAGTGAAGAATCAGAACTGACCAGTGCTGAACAAGGGCAGTAAGCAAGAGGGCTAAAAATCTGCTTGCATCAAAAGTTTCCACCATCTTGGCCAGCAATAGACAGAAATTTCTGGCCACATAAACAAACCACAACTTACCGCACTCAATTTAGAATGTTTTAAGAAAGTGTAGAAGACAAACAAAACAAGTTCTCAATTCACAGAAAAAAGGAACAAAAAAAAACACCAGAATCCTACATCCATTTCTTCTCCTGGAAAAGAAGCCAAGACCTGAGGAAAACCCCCAAAGCCATTAACCCCCCACAAAAGCACTCACAAAAGTTGCAGAGATCACAATCTAAATGACACTCTGCAGACCACATCTGTGTCTATTACAGTATGTAGTGCAAATCATAGACAAAAGGCATAAGCATTTCACCCACCTTATTCTTACTAGGGACTTGAAAGGTTTTGGAGGGAATTTTTCGAATTCTTGAGTCTGAATACCCACCCACCAGCCCAATTGAAGAGATATTAGATTTCAACAGCAATTTGTTGCAACAGTCCATTAACCTATTGACGGATTAATGGACTGTTCCCTAAACCCTAAAACTAATAGAGACTGCTCTTAAGAACCCAATGTGACACATACACGCAGATCAATGGTTCTGTAATACCAGAGTGACAAAAGAGAGGAGTTACACAACCTGCATAAGCTGGATCATAACCATCAGTGCCAGTTGCAGTAGAGGAGAATTTTCTAGCTCGGATTCCTTTTGGAAAAATTTTGCTGACAAATTGCCTAATGTTTCTAGAAGAGATGGTGCCAATTGAGTTCTGTTGGCCAATGTTCCCACAATCATCAGAGCTCCAACCTGAGATTCAGAAACAACAACAAAAACATGTATCAAGCAGCCTCCATGAAGTACTGGATGAAGAAAGTTGGTCCAGAAGAGCTGCTAAAAAGACTAGACAATGGCACTGGCAGCCAGGACTTATGCCTGCTGTGGTCATCCATTTTGTGCACCAGAACCATCATCATATCACTAGCCATAATAAAATGCAGCTCTCAAGCACAGACCTGATATTCCTCGGTAACACCTGCTTCAGTGCTATGAAGAACAAAAGGCAGGACTTGGTTGACAATTTCCGTTGACACAGATGGAACTGCTGCCAGCATCTCCATCACAATAATGGCACTGAAGGACGCAATTGTCCTGGACTTTGATACAGCACGAGAGACCTTGATAGCCTGTAAGAAGTCAATTTCACAATGGGCAATTTTATCATGACCAGCATCAGTCAGTTGTGGAAGAATACAATCTCTTTGACATCCCTAAACATTTTCAGGTTTAGGTTTTAGGGTTTTTGACTTTTGCTTTCTTGAGTTCTCTTTCTAACTCCAGATGCAAAACTAAAAACAGCATGTGCATCTAAAGAAACTAGAAAGAGGAAAGACTCAAAAACCCACCACATCACAGATAGCGTTCAGCACAGCTGCATCGTTTATGCACCGCTGCACCAACACCGAACGTGGTGGAGCTGCTCCTGTTTGCTGCACACCTTTCAGAAACTGCCACTTTGTCTTGCTGATAGAAACAAACCCCCACATTACACCCAAAAAAAAACAGTGAGAGAGAGAGGAGGCAAAGAAAGTACTGCAACAACAACAACATCAAAAAAATCTCATCCACTCTGCCATCACTTCTGAGAAAGCTTCAGACCCTTCATGAAGACTTTGAAGCAGGAAAAGCAAACAAACCTGCATTGTGTTATCAGCAGCAACTGCACAGACATAAACTACACAATCACAAAAGGTGACAAAAAAGCTTTGCAATGTGAGTGTCTAATAAGGCAACCCAAAAGCTTGCAATATGACCATCAGCTGTCAGGATTTAGGGATATTACTTGAGATGAAGGATCTTAACAATCCGAACAAACAACGTGGTCTCGTGATATGGAAGCACACAGAGTATGATCTCCTCCACATTGTAAATGTGAACCCTGTTTCAAATCCAAAACAGATGAGACACAGACACACACAGAGAGGGGGCAGGGGGGGGAGAAGCTGTGATTGCAGATTGCATGAAATCTTCTTGCACAATTGTAAAAATGTGCATCCTGTTCAAAATCCCAACAATAGACAAGAGAAAAGAAGAAGCCTGTGATTCGCAGATAGCCAACCAATGAGAGAGAATGCCGCTTTGAGAGAAGAGAGAGAGCGGCAACAGCAACAATTGCAATGAAATCCAAACATCCAAACAGAAGTTCAGGCAGGCCTTTTGCCAATGATTCAGAGACAGCGGGAGACAGAGTGAGATATTCAGGGTTTAAGGCTTAGAGGGTTAGACCAACAAAAACTGCAATGAAATCCAAACATCCAAACAGAAGTTCAGGCAGGCATTTTGCAACGATTCAGACACAGAGAGAGAGAGAGAGAGAGAGACGTTTTGGTTTAGGGTTCAGGGTTTAGAGAGAGAAAGCAGCACCGATTGCCATGAAATCCATACATCCAAACAGAATTTCAGATAGGCAGTTTGCAATGATTCACTAAGACAGACAGCCACACACACAGACATGTGTTCAGGATTTAGTGGGGTACTTACTTGTAACGCCTGACTAAGTACTCCAGAGCTTGATGGGCAGGTGTGAGCATGATGTAGCTGGACAGCAATCGCAAGAAAAAGGAAATGGAGTTGTTGAGTTTGTCATTAAATTCTTGCGATTGCAGCTCCCTGTCCATTTGAATGCTATCCACACTGAACAAGGTCTTGGAGTAAGCAGCGAAGCGGCCATCGAGTTCAATCAACTCGTGAAATCCTGAATAAAAAACAACGACAACAAATTCAGTGAACCGGGAAAAAAAAAGAGCGCTAGGATGTGAGCGAACGATCGTTCAACAGTTTTGCAGCGCGGAATGAATCCATGAGAAAAAGAAAAACGCGGGCGATCGATGGTGTCGTGACTATTTGCCTGCTTGTGCAAGCGCGAAAATGGTTTGCAGATCGATGTCCGCCGCCTCCGCCGGGTTGAAGAGGATGGACACACGAGTGTTGGGTTTTGTTGTTGTCCCCCCGACGACGACGCCGCGCTCGCGGCCTACTGCCAGCGCCTGAAGCTGAGTGGAGAGAAGGGTAGCCATGATGTCGACGACCACGACCACCTCTTCTTCTTCACTCACTGCGAAGACGGCGCAGCTGCAATCGCTATAAAACACGTAAACCCAAAACAAACCCAAACCCAAACTAACGCGACGAGTAAACGAAACACACCAAGCTCTCTTCGGGCCCGCGCGCTCTAAACCCTAACGCAGTCCCACAAAACCCTAAACCCTAGAAGAACCCCTGGAGGAAGAAGCATCTCCCCGAAGACGCCGCGCGTGCGTGCGTCTGTCGCTCGCCTTGAAGAAGAGCAGCAAATCGGCGTCCATCTCAGAACAGAGTACTCATCTCCAGGAATCGCAAAATTCGCGCAGCATTGCTCAGGATTACTCAAGGTTGCACTACGAGATCTGCATCCCAGCATGCAGAGCTGGGCGAGCATGAAGGCGATGGCTGCTGTCTCGGCGCCGCAGGCGCCGAGTCGGATGCTTCGCAATGCTTCCTGTTGCAAGCCCAGCGGGATGCCGCAAGGGGTGAGGATGATCATGGCCAGAGGGATCGGCAGCAGCAGGGAAGCAGCAGCGATGCTGCAGCAATCGCAGCATCGGTCCTCGTTTGTGGCGCGTGATTCCGACTTGAAGGTGATCGGATTCAATCTCCTGAGCAGTAGCAGCAGCAGAAGAGCGAGACAAGAGGATGTGGTGGAAGCCAGGGCGACGACAGCAGCAGGAGGAGGAGCAGAATCAGCAGGGGAAGGAGAAGCAGCAGACTCAGGGACAGGAGTGGAGACAGCAGCAACGCAGCAGCAAGCGGACGTGGATGGTTCTAGTACATCAGAATGGGGCAAAACACTGCGACTGGGTTCTCTGTTTGGACTCTGGTACTTGTTCAACATCTACTTCAACATCTACAACAAGCAGGCATGTCCCACCACCATGACACCAGCAGCAGAAGGACAAGAACCGTAACTAGCTGTCCATTCCACAGCTTGCTTGTTTTCTGCCTTGCCTTTAATGCTTTGCATTGCATAGATGAGATTGTTTGTAAGTTGAGATGAGAGGAAGAACTTGCATTTTCAGGAAGAATTTGTTTTTGAGGAAGGGCTTTTAGGGAAATGGGTTGGCTTTGTTTTTCTTTTGTTTTCTTTTTTCCCAGGTGCTTAAATTCTTCCCATTTCCAAAAGAATAATATTGGGAAAGGGTTCTTTTGGGAATGGTTTGGGGTTTTTTTTCAGGTGCTGAAAGTGTTCCCATTTCCCATCACCATCACCAACTTGCAATTTGCTGTTGGTGGTGTGATTGTGTTGCTCATGTGGGTTACTGGACTCCACAAGAAGCCCTCTTCTATCAGCCGGAATCAGGTATGTACACAAAAGCCTTTTTCCCAGCAGACCAGAACAACAAAAGAACAAGCAGCATTAAATTCTTCTGCAGGTACAAGAAGTGGATGCAGTAGAGTATTCTGCAAGAAGTCAGTACAGTAGGTTCTGCAAGAAGTGGATGTGGTAGATTCTGCAAAAAGTGAATGCAGTAAATTCTGCAGCAATTACCAAAGAAGATTCTTCAACAGCATCCATCCACTTCTGTTGACAATCACTAAAGATTCTTTCAACAGTATCCTCCAAATGCATCTGTTTTGGGTTCCTCATTGTTTGATGGATTGATTTCATCTTTGAGTAGTAAGGTAAGGTTCATTGTTTTGCATGGAAGATTCTTGATTGTTGGGTGGGGTGTGTGTTTGTTTTTTGTGGGACATTGCTTTGTTGCTTGGCTGCAGCTATTGGCAATTTTGCCACTGGCATGTGTGCATACATTGGGCAATTTGTTCACCAACATGAGCTTGGGCAAAGTGGCGGTCTCCTTCACCCACACTATCAAGGCCATGGAGCCCTTTTTCTCCGTTCTTCTCTCAGCAGCTTTCCTGGGTGAGGTAAGTTTGCATTTGCGTGCAAAACTCATATTCTGATGGTTGGGTGGCACTGATGAGAGAAGGTGGTTTTTTGGCATGGTTGGTTAGTAAGTAAGCAAGAGTGGTGAAGTCATCATCCCTTTGTCTTTGCAAATGGGTTGTTACTGTGCAGATGCTGGAAGAACATGGCTGATGATGGAACTCTTGGGCTGGGGCTGGTGCTAGGCAGGTACCAAATCCGTTGGTGGTGGCAACTCTGGTACCAATTGTCGGAGGTGTCGCATTGGCCTCTCTGACTGAAGCTTCCTTCAATTGGTATGTAATCCATGTGCTTTTCAAGACCTGGATGATTGTTAGAGTTTCCTTCCAAGTTCAGATTTGCTTCCACTATGGTATCTTTCCATATGGTGATTTTCGGGTACTTCTTACAGGGCAGGATTCCTGAGTGCAATGGCATCGAATGTGACCTTCCAGTCACGTAATGTCCTGAGCAAGAAGCTCATGGTAAAGAAAGAGGTATGTCAATATGATCTGTATATACGACTTGTTGAATGATCTTATTGGTGTTGGACACTAAAGGGCACACTTCCTTCCGTATGTGGTATTGTGGGGGAGAAGGATATACTAGCTTTCAAGGGAGCATTTTTCAGCATTTATAGATGGGTTAGTAGAGGGTGACCCACCCACCCTCCATGAGTGCTTGTTTAGGGTTTAGGGTTTGCCAAACAACTTTGGTATTTTAGTTCGAATTTTGCTTGGTTTCCTCAGAGTGTGCTGCCCTTTGTGTACTTGGAAAAATGGGTTGTTAATGTGAATCTCTAGACTTGAGATTCAAGTGGGCATGGGGGCTGGTGGTGACAGGGATCTCTGGACAACATCAACCTCTTCTCCATCATCACAGTCATGTCTTTCTTTTTACTCACTCCAGCTACGCTTCTTGTGGAGGGGGTCCGCTTTACTCCTAGTTATTTGCAGGCTGCGGTGAGTTTGCTGCCTGCTTTATTTTAGATGAGGAGCTTTGTGGTGAGTTTGGGTGCTCTTCTTTTCTCTGCAATTCGCTAAAAAGTTCTTTGAACATTTGATTGATTCCTTCTTTACATTTGTGTCAGTGCAATTTGGTGGTGAAGGAAATCAAAAGAAAGCAATCCAAGTAATGACTTGAGCTCATTTTTTTTAGCAAGATGGGGCTTTTGTGTGCTGTATTTTGGGCACTCTTTATTAAATGTGCAGCAATTTGTGGTGCTGCTACACCAGGGTTTAGATGTGAAGGTCGTGGCCACAAGAGCTCTTCTTGCAGGAATTTGCTTCCATTCATATCAGCAGGTACACCAGCCAAGGGAGGCCACTATGTGGCACTGCTGTCGTTGTATGCAGTCTTTGTATAATTTGTCCAAATTGTCTGCTGTCAACAAATTGGGTGTTACCTTTGTATAGGTGGTGGGGCAGATGATACAATTCTGAAGTTTCCTGGTGGGTTTGGATAGGTGTCATACATGATTCTAGCCAAGGTCACACCGGTGACACACTCAGTGGGGAACTGTGTGAAGCGAGTCATTGTTATTGTGACCTCTGTGCTATTTTTCAGAACACCAGTATCAACAGTCAATGCACTTGGTATGGCTATTTTCCCCTTTTTTTTCTTTGGCCTTCTTTTTCTCTGCTCTCTCTTGTGCTCAACAGCACACCACCCGATTGCTTGTTTATGATTTGGATGCCATTGTTTTAAGGACTCCCCAGTGGAATGCTCAAGGTAACCTTCTTGAATGTGCAGGAACGGGTATTGCATTAACTGGAGTTTTTGCATATTCTCAAGTCAAAAGCAAAAAGGGTGACAAGAAGATCAAGTAATAATGTCTATTGGTGGATGTGTGCGATACCAGACACATTTGTGTTGCCTTTATGGTGTGTCCCATAAATAGAATCCTGGCATTTGTGAACTTGTTGGTAGTGTTTGTTGTTCTGGACTGTAAAACTTTGGAGTCATCAGTGATTTTTTGCCACTTGCTGTGCCAGAAATCATTAGGATATGGGTATGATTTTCCCAGCAACTCCTTTGACAACTTCAACAAATATTGCTTCACTCTAGGGCACACCCAATTGATGGTTCTTAGTTAGGATTGAAACCCAGTTCAGTTACTCAATATCTAGGATTGTCTAGGAGTTTGATTCTAAAGGATATGATTGCACTGGTTTGGTCCACTAAGGTGGCATCTTAAGTGCAACTGTCCTATCTCACCTATGTATGTTGTGAGCCAGGGGCTTGCATTTTCAGTGTCTGATTCTTTTGAGCATTTATGACATTTAAACAGATCAGTACAAACTTCTGAATCGATCAATGAGCTACATGCCAAATCCTGAGGAATATGTAAAAGCCTTTTTACAGTATACAATTTGATTCCATGCTATTTGATCACTGGCATCAATAACTTCCAACTTTTGGTATGGTCTGCAACCTTCTTTCTACATGTTGAAATTGTGCAGCAATGACAATATAGGCAGCACTAAAAATGAAATCCTAGTGGTGGCAAAGTTCTGAGTAAATTGACCTCAGCTGTCTGTGCCTCTGAGAACAAGATTCTTTCTAACAAAGCTCTGTGACCCAGAACTGTGTCGAAGGTTCTTTAAACATTTTGATGGAGCATCTAGCAGATGGTGTCCAACCCATATCAGATGTGTGCAAGCAGGCAACATGACAAGTTACCTCTCTCTCTTTCTCTCAGGTCAGTTTGCACCTTAATCCCCCTAAAACCCTGTGACTTCACATTTTAGCCAATTGCCAGCATTCTTTCATTTTTATTGACACTTCTTCTGTTGATTTTAGAGCCCTTTGGATAGCAATCAACACTTCCCAAGTATCTACCAACTATCTACCAACTATCTACCTTGAGTCCAAACACAAACTTTTTCATCAGTGACCAAAACTCGGGATGCAGATTTTGTCTACAACATTTTGCCAGAACTTAGGGTAGGTTATTATAAATGGTAGATTAGTATATACTTATCTATGCCAGCCGACAGGAGCTGATGAAGTCAGTGTGGGTAGTCATGGCAGCTTGTCACTGCTATTTGTGATGATGGGTCACGGTCATGATCTTACACTCTGCTAGCAACTCTCACAAGGTTTTGACTGCAGTTGGTGTCATAGGGACCTTCAAAATGTAGTTGTGGGTAATTTAGTTATGTGCAACTATCTTGATAGATGAACTTTTTCCTGCAAACAACAGGTTAGAACTGAAAATGTGTGCATTGGGAGATAGTTATCAATATGAGAAACTCACTTGAAACCAGTTGTTCACTAGCATTCAACCCACATCATGTTCAAAGGTTTGATAATTGCCCAACAAGAGAATTTGAAACACAAACTATTTGTCATGAAGTTGGTTGATCAAGTGTGACATACGTTTGGGCTGAAGTCCTACATTGACGGGGGTTTTTCACCTATGGATGTAGCCATTCTTATTGAGGTTTAGTATTCTGTTTTTTGATTGGTGAGGATTGGGAACCAGGTTCCAATGGAACCCAATCAACATGATAATGTGATATTGATTTAATCACTTTACATGCCGAGGAACTTAAATTGTAACATGTAAACATTGAGTTGATACATAGAACATAATGACTAACATAAGATTTCCATATAATTGGGCTTTATATAATGATCATAAAACCATTGAAATTCGACATGGGTTCATGTTCAAATGGAACTTAGTCAACATAGTTATGTGACATTAATTGAATCGATAGATAATGTGATTGACATCACAACCAAATAGATTTGATATTGGCAAAGGCAAATAAAGGCTTATGTTAGATTTCTTAAGTTTTCGGTTCACTTGAAATCATATATCTTTTGAATTTCTGTTTATATAGTCATCTATCTCATGAGCCATTTATCTTCATTCCATTTCTTTCTTGAGTTGTAATCTCTATCAAGTTTAACTTCAATTCTTATCTTCTTTTGTTTCAATAATTCATCATGCTCTTTATGCCCATTGTTCTTTTTATGTTTTCTTCCTACATGATGATGGATTCTGTGGATGTTCTAGAGTTCATTAGAAACCTTTTCATGGAAGTTGAAATCATATGTCTATTAAGATTTATTTTCCACCAAATTCTTCCATTGCCAATGTAGTGCTTGGGGCTTCCTTGATCTACAATCTAATTTCAAGTCCATTGATAATGAACATAAAAAATGTTGTACAAAAATTATTTTATGGATTGAATGGGAAATGCTAGAGATTGTTTCGGGGGTGATCTATTGCTAGGGTTTCATTATGTCCCCACTCTTTCACTCCCAATCGCCTTCATAGATTCTCACTCAATATCATACTATGACAAATATTATTGCCCATTTTTGCTCATAACTTCTCTTTTTTATCTACATGAACATCTAGATGTTTTATTTCTCTTTCATGACAATAACATGTAACAAATCAAAGGACAACAAACTAGAGTTTAAAAAAGAATAGGTGTTGGTAGAGATTATGCAAGTGTAGGAAGGGCTCCTTAACAATGAAAGCTTGGAAGATGTTATTTCCAACACATTTGTTTTGAAAGTCACACAACTTAAAGAAAAAAAAATCATCTTTCGAACACAATATTGATCCATAAAGGCACAAGGTCAATTGCAAACCATGTAACTAGTGTCTTATCCAATGGGCATTAAAGAATCTTCCTTTAGATGAAAAAAAGCTAGAGGTCAAATTTAATGAATGAATCATTGTTTGAAAAAATCTTCAAGGTTCATTGTTCTGAACAAGAAGGACCAAAGGCTACAAATGGCATTAAGGAATGCACAATCCATTTGTGTGTCTACTTCATTATTACACATCTAAATATGTGCATAAGTGAATTGAGAAATAGATATTTTAACCTTGTTTAATTTGTGTACAAGTTTTTTGTGAAACATATGTTGTGAAATTTGGTCAAATTTCTAAAGTGCATAAATATTCCATTTTAACATTTGCATGTTAGATGAACCAACCCACATATTGATGGCTTAGTGAAGTGTTCATCATACTATCAACGTGTTTTTAACTTTTTTAATATCCTATATTTAAACTAAAATAGGGTTTATTAGTACAATAGATATAAAAAGGGTTAATCTATAAGTTGTTTAGCATGTGGGCTTTCATTGTAATTATTGTTTTTATCTTAATTTCAAAGGCCATGGTTCACCTAAAATTACCTAAGGTACTTAATGTTACCTATGGGCTATTAAAGGCTATTTAAAGGTTGCCTAGGGGCTACTTAGGTTTGTTCATACCTACCTATAGGCTACCTAGGCATACCTAGACTACTTAAATTTTACCTAAATTAAACCATTTAAGGGCTACCTAAAGCATATGTATTTAGTCGTACCTAGGGGCCAATTAGATTACCTAAGGCTTATCTATGGTTTACTCAAGCTAATAACAATCTACCTAAGGTTACATAGGGGTTAGGTTGGCCTATTTATGTGTTCATAAGAACACCTAGGTGTTATGATAAACAAACATTTTATAGCCATATATGAAACATTTGTTGTTGTACCTTGTCCATATATGGCAAATGGACTTCCATGTTGTCATATTGTATATAAATAGAGGAACTTCAACTTTTATGGATGAAAAATGGTCAATGAATTAAAATTTTATTGCTTCCTTTCATAACATTATCATCTATTAGTTTTACAAAAAAAATATTTTATGACTGATACATTTTTCACATAGGATAAACAATTGTATTTTATGACTATATTCATTTAAAAAGTCATTGATGACTTATAGTCATTGAATTTTTGGTTGTATAGAACAAGATTTCTCATAGTGATTATTGTGATTTCTCAAATGTTCAATGTTCTCTTTAGTGCACACACATTATATTCACATTTCATTTGGTCATTAACAATTTACAAGTTGCATTCAGTTACTCCTTGATGAAACAAAAAAACTTGTTTGTGTTTTTATAATGTGTTGTCTATATGTTTATTTTGCTTTGAAATTGAGCTCTTCAATTTATATTCATTTAGGTGAGATTCAGATTAAGCATTTCCAATGGTATTTGTTAAAAATTTCCATTCAACATTAACAACACAATTGTTTGCAATTGTTTTTTAACAAACACCAACTTTTTCATGTGTCTCCATTGTGCCATTCATCTCAACTTTGTAAGCATGTGATTTTTAGTTTTTAAGCCTATTCTACATCACATTTCAATTATTGGCAAATTTTAGATTTATTTTAGTGGGTTCAATTTCCTAGTTTTCTCCATTCCTTTGTGGTTGCTTCTTAATGAGATTCAACTTATTTGTCTTTTTTCATTGTGCCATATGTGTGTGCACATAGGTGTTTAATTTTGCAACAAACTCTTTGCAAATTTAGGCTTCATTGAAGTGAGTTTTCAAGATACTTAACAACACTTTTTTTTGTGATTGTTCATTAACAAGCATTGACATTTTTGTGTATGCCATCCATTTAGATTTTAGGTGAGCACTTGTGTTTAATTTTTTTGAATAATTTTTTTTGATAATCAAACACATTATGTGTATCAATTTTCATTGGTGTTGTATTAGCAAATTTCACTTCTTATTTTCCTTTTTGATTTGATTTCCTTGATTTTCACATTCACATTAGATGTGCATTTTGTCAAAGAGAATCAAAAGGCAATGTGCAATGAATACACCTAATGCCTTATGGTTTTAATGGCAACCTTAGGGATTGCAACAAGGTAGCAAAACATGAATAATGAACCATGAACTAAGAGTCAAACAAAGGTTCATATGATTTGTTGTAGTGTCATCTCTAGTCATCTATTTCATTCATTTACATTCATGCATTTTCAATTCACATTTGCATCCATCCATTCACATCTTAACAATGATTTAAACTTTGGTAAGATCTAGACATGTCTAGTCAAAAATAAAAATTGTAATAATATTTAATTAAATGTTACTTGCATTCAATGTGGAACCTTAATCCTATGGTTGGAAAAGGGAGAACTTAAATTTTGATGTTTACTTTTTATTCTCATTTTTGCACAATGTTATGTAAATTTTGGAGCCTAAAATATCATTAGTCTCACACATCTACATCTTTGAATTGATTGCAAGAGAAGTAAATTGATGGATGTTACTTCATCTCATTCCCTCCTCTCTCACCTTCTCACATGAGTTTTTTAACTTTTGATTTCCTTGCATTTCTATGTTTAAAAAAGAAGAGAAATTCATGCATCTTTTTGCTCAGTCGTATCTTGTCGAAATTGTTCCACAATTTTTTATTGATGGTTTGTAGTTGTGTCATAACAAATTGCATGAACATTGTTTATTGTGTATCCTATTCAAAATTCCTATGTTATAACCCTTCACACCATGTTTTTTTAGTTGCAAGATTACATCATTGCGTTTGAACTTGATTTAATACATTCCATTCCTATTTTTAATGGCAATGTTATGCCTTACATCAAATTTGAATTTGCAACATCACACCACTCCATTATATTCTACTTCAACTTTCTCATCTACTTATTTTGTTTTTCCAAAAGTCATTTGTTTCTATTTTTTGTTTAAGTATGTGTGTTTGTTTGTATCATTTGTTTGATGTGTTAATGCAATTGGTCGTTGGATTTGGTGCAAACAAAGAAAGGTGAAGATGTATGGTTCAAGAGGGGAATGAAGAAATGTATATCATTTAAATTATGTTAAATGAAGACCTAAGGATGTAGATTGAAAACTTTACTTGCTATGACAAAAATACGTTATATGTTTTTGAATATACATGCAATTGTCTTTGAATATATTTGAAAAGACTATAAATATGTCTTCATTTGTCTATGCAATCCTTTGTACTCATCATTAAGGGTAATGTTATTTTTAGGTTTTGGTTGTGGTAGATGTGGATTAAATCCATGCAGAATTATTCCACATTTACTATAACAACGAATTTCCATTAAAATATGCACACATTCTCAATTCCTCCCTTGATTCTAAACACACTTGCCTCTACAGTTCATTAAAACACCAAATTCATGGTTATTTCATATAACCTAAATTTGTATTTCAAGATACAATTTTAAAAATCTAAAAATAGAATTACATTTCATTTCCTTATATTTTTTATACTATAAAAAATTCACGCAACAATATGAATATGAAAATCAATACAAAAGTCTATATTTTTTTTTATTGAAATTTTCAATTGAAATATAGCAAAAAATCCCATGTTTTGTTGAAATGAAATCAAACAACAAAATTAAATATGCGGTATATCAAAAACAAAGTATGTAGTTCTTGTTACAAAATACCTACATCTATTATTACTCCCAAAATTGTGTGTCTAAGAATGAAAATCCTTTCCCCAAAACTCCCATCTTTGGGTAGTCCCCAAGTCACCATCAACATGATTCAAAACTAAACAAGAATTCCAAATTTAAATCTCTAATGTCCAATGATCAATCCTTATCTTTAATGCCTTATTCATCAAAAACAATGTAATCGGCCTACCCCCTTAACAGGTTGATGTGTAGGATTGTGATTGCCATCGTTGTTAGATGTTGTGTTTTCAATAGGTTTCATGAAAAAACAGGCCCATGATTTGTGTTAAGCTAAAAATGGCTTGCACCATGTTCTATTGAGTTGTATTCATCTTTTCATCTTGTTGTTTGTAATGTTACAATTGTTTGTTGATGACATCTTCTTGAGATTTTGCATGTTTTTCTTTTATTCCTAGGTTGATGGCAAGAATTATACCAAGGGAATTAATAAGCATTTTTTGTCCCCTTTTCAATTGCTTCTACCATGTTCTAATGCACTAAAGACGATTGTTTATTAACTTTAGTGCTACCAATTGGGACATGATTGTTTGGCTTGGAAATAGTTTGGACTAATGAATTGCACTCTATAAACACAAGTTGTAAGGCATCTGCCATTACCTCTTGAAAATTGTTGAGGTGAATTGAACAATCATGAGTTTCCATGTTTTTGGCCAAGGATGGATTAGTGGTTGCTTGTCTTGGGGGAACATTTGGCTAAAGTGCAATTGCAACTTTCTATTTTAGTGTATGTATTTGATTTTGATGTTAGTTGGTCTTGTGATGTTGCAACTTCTAATTTAAGGATGAATATTATTGTCTTCTTTTTTAGTTATTCAAACACCAAATAGTCTTTAACCACCTTGTCTTGCATATCTCTACTTGTGAATAGGACCACTATCCTTTTCTTGCATGAGATTTTGAACAATATGAGGTAGGTGGAAAATAGGCTTATTCCCCATGAAAGTTTCAATCATCTTATAGATGGAGTAGCTAAAATTTCTTTAAGTAAATTTTATATTAATTTGTCTATGGAAAGCAAGTCCTAATATATTTCCTTGTGACTTGTGTTTTGCATGTAATTGTGAATCATTTTGAAATCATTGTAACACTATGAAGAAAAAGGTGTTTTGCAATTGGCCTTGTAACTCAATTTTTGAGTTGGAAAGGAGACTTACAACTCACTATATTTATACACCATGAATGTTAACAAATTGCATGAATTGTAAAGTTGTAACTCACCATATATACAATGCAACACATTGCAACTCAATTGTAATATTGTCAAAATATTAAAATTTCAACTAATATGCAACTCCATTGTAACTACACCCATGATGTCATGCTAACATCATTAATTGTCATCCATCTATTAAAATTTAACATGTGACACTATGAATTTTTTGGACAAATTATTTTCTCTTTGAAATATTGATCTTCATTGTTCATTATGATTATTAGTGATGGTCCAATATTATGACACATGGCATAATAAAAAATTGCCACATAACATGTTAATTATATTTTGAAAAAATAAATAAATAAAAATATCTATTTTAGTAGTTAGGTAGGTCATACATAACCAGAGGTAGATAGAAAATAGGACCTATTTACTTACCTAGGTAGGTAAATAGGTAGGAAAGCACAAGTTTAAGTGAACTAAAGAATAGCCATGAATTTGCCTTTTAGGTTAAGCTTTTTTGA
>Ga0116231_10001511_pt1 | contig 47606 bp, 44 predicted proteins | sample S1TSphgellanicum_2_FD_89695 | JGI IMG/M metagenome (GOLD analysis project Ga0116231, IMG submission 89695) | Host-associated microbial communities from peat moss isolated from Minnesota, USA - S1T2_Fd - Sphagnum magellanicum MG | ecosystem: Host-associated > Plants > Peat moss > Unclassified...
CGGGACCGGATGCACCTCATACATGATTTCCGCGAATCGAACGTTGCGCTGCCGGACGATGTGCAGGCCCGCCGCTGCAAGCAGCCGGCGGAATTGCAACCTTGTGTGGCGGCTGCGCCAGTCAACCCGTTTGGGACGTAGCCGAAACTTCCAAAGCAGGTCGTTTATTGACACATGGTTATAGGAAATGAGGATTTTGGGGAAAATCCTCAGTTGTTGCAAAACACGCGCGGTATCATCGATGTATTCGAGCACACCCAGCATGACAGCGGCGCTGCACTGGACGGCGGGCAGCGGATCCCTGTTGAGATCGACGACGATGGTCCGGCGATCGCGCACGACGACATCGATCGGCACATACGTGGTGCCGGACGGCAGACAGGCCTCAAGCGCCATCAAGCCGCAGCCGATATCGGCGACGATTGTGTCGTCCTGCAGCCAAGCGGCGGCGAGCTGCGTTCGTTTGTCCCATTTCGTTTGCAGGCCGGCCCATTTTTCAGCGACGCTGACGGGTTCGGGCGGTGTCACGGCTTCCATATCGGCCTCGATGTGAGTGATGACGCACGCCACGGGAAGCCGCTCGAACTCCGGCCGTTACGCAATTGAACGCTACCTTCGATGAACCATGCTGGCAATCGCCACAGGCCATCATTTGCAGCCGGTGTTTCAAAATACGCGAATGATCGACACGGCGTGAAATTCGTTCGCGCTGGACGTTCATGCTTGAACAAACGTGTCGCACTCGCTACGATCTATGTAGCAGGTATTTTTTAATCAGAGGTTGATCGGGGCGCTCATGACGATCGATACCGCAATACAAGGTGAGGCATCGCTGTTAGAGCGCATCCGGGCGCGCGCGCCAACCTATTGGCGCTATCTGCGGGAAGAACCATCGTGGATCGCGATGTTCGCGTTTGCGCGGACGTTGAGCGGGCGACGGCTGGAACGCTGGCTGAGCCGCGCGCCCTTCCGCGCGCCGGTGCCGGTCGCAAATTCCGCAGTCTCCACGCCGGACTTTAGCGCGGTGATCAAGGAGCTTATCAACCACGGCGTTTGCCTCGGCTTCAAACTGCAACCTAAGACCGTCAGCGAGATCTGCGAATTTGCCGAAACGACCCCTTGTTTTGCCCGCGACCGGCAAGAGGATGGTTTTCTGCCGCGCGATGTCGCCAAGGCAAACCTCGCGCGCGAACGCGACATCGTCGCCGGACATTATTTCGAAGCCGTGGAGCAATCGCCCGCCATCGTACGGCTCGCCCAGGACCCCGCACTCCTGAGCGTCGCAGCCGCTTATATCGGCCATGAACCGGTGCATATCCGAACCAGACTGTGGTGGAGCTTTCCCGCCGCACGCGTGTCCGACGCCGACCTGCACGCCGCCGCACAGGAAAAATTCCACTTCGACATGAACGGATGGCGCACACTCAAATTCTTCTTCTACCTGACGCCAACCGATGAACACGGCGGCGCGCACCGGTGCATCCCCGGCAGCCACCGCCGCCGGGCCCTGAAACACCAGATCACGCTGACAGTCGGACGCGCCGTCGAGGAGTTGGAATCATTCTACGGCAAGGACGGATTTCTGACCGTCACAGGCGAAGCCGGCACAGGCTTCGCCGAGGATCCGTTCATTTTCCACACCGGCTCGCTATGCCGCGACAAACCCCGCCTGATCCTCGAACTGGAATTCGGCCCTACCGCCGTGAGCCCCAGCTACCGGTACGGGCGGCTTGGTTGAAATTGTGTAGGACGTAAGGCCAAAGCGAGCACCCTCCTCTCCAATCCCTTGTTACCGGATGCCAAAGGCGAGCCTTTGGCGCGGTTCCGAGGGGCAGAGCCCCTTGGCCTTTCCTACTTCACAATCCCAAACCGCCGCAGCGCGTCGCGTTGCATGACCGTGACCTGACCGCCGCTTTCGCTTTCCACTTCGCCGGGGGCGGGCGGGATTTTCAGGCTGTCGGGGTGTGGGGTGGTTTCTGGTTCGAGTTCCCGAACGAGGTTTTCGTCTTTGAGTTTGAGCAGGTGGGCGAGGACGTTGCGTTGGGCGGCGACAATCAGGAACCGGTCGGTCTTGTGGTAGAGTTTGGCGGCCAGCGCTGCGATGTTCCAGTCCTGGTTGCGCAGTTCGGCGAGGATGGTGCCTTCCCGGTGCTGGCGGTGGGCGAGGAGTTCGCGCACCAGGGCGCGCGGGTCTGGCAGGGTGGGTCCGTGGCCGCTCAGGTAGATGTCATCGTCGCGGGTGAGCAGGCGTTCCAGCGAGCGGTAGTAGTCGCCCATATGGCCGTCGGGCGGGCTGACGATGGAGGAGGACCAGGACATGACGTGGTCGCCGCTGAACAGGATTCTGGTGCCATCGGCGTGAGTGTAGGCGAAGCTCAGATGGTCGGCGGCGTGGCCCGGGGTGAAGACGGCGGTGAGGCCGGCGACGGTATCGCCGTCATCCAGCGGCAGGTCGGGCGCAAAACCGTCTTTGGCGCTGACTTTATAGGCGTGGACGGGCGCGTTGGTGGCGGCTTTGAGGGCTGCAAGGCCGCCCCAATGGTCGCCGTGGGTGTGGGTGAGCAGGATCCGGCGGATCGGGGTATCGCCGGCGGCGGCGATGGTTTCCGCGATGTGCCGGGGGTCGTTAGGACCAGGGTCGAGGATGGTGAGGCCATCGTCGCTGTCGATCAGGTAGGTGTTGGTGCCAAGGTAGGTCATGACGCTGGGGTTGCGGGCGGTGATGCGGCGGATGCCGGGCATCACGGCTTGGGGCACGCCGCGCGGCGGCTCCGGCTCTTGAAGGAACGGCATGGCGCATCATGCCTTGGCGCGGGCGGTCGTGTAAACGGCCGCACCTGTCAGCCGATGGCGTAGAGAAGCCCCAGCAGGCCGAACATGCCGGCGACGCAGGCGGCACCCAGGCACATGGTGAGCAGCCCGGGGCCGGAGCCCGGCCGTGGCGAGGGCCGGCGGAGTGGTACGATTCTCGGATCCAATTCGTTTACATTCATTGGTTTACATCCTTGAACTTGGAAATCTGACCGCATCATCATGGCGGTGGTTCCTGGCTTACATCCCGGCTGCAATTCTGCGCCGGAACAAGCGGAATAAGCAACAAAATTCAGGGGATTTAGCAAATTGCCGGGCATTGCGCCGGACACTGCAGCGCCTGTAGGTTGCGCGCCATGACCACCGACCCGGATGCCAGCCTGCGCGCCTCGCTCAATCGGCACCGGCTGTTCGCATCGTCCCTGCTGGCGTTGATGGCGCTGCTCACCGTGCTTGGGTATGTCCTGCCGCCGAGCACCTGGTCCGGCCTGCTGCGGGATGCGGCGCGGGCCGGGTTTATCGGCGGCGTGGCCGACTGGTTTGCCGTGACGGCGCTGTTCCGGCATCCGCTCGGTCTGCCGATTCCGCATACCGCGATTTTACCTGCACAGAAGGCGCGCCTGGGCAATGCGCTGGGGCGGTTTGTCGCCAACCACGTGTTCACCGAAGCCGACATCCGTAAGCTGTTGGTCAACCTCGATTCACCCGCCATTTTGCGTCGCTTCCTGACCGATGCGCAGGCGACCCAGCCGGCGGCAGCGGCCCTTTCGGCGATGCTGCCGCGGCTGCTCTCGACGATCGAGGATGGGCGGGCGCGGCGCCTGGCGGCCCGGCTGCTGCCACGGTTGATCGGCGGGCGGGCGGCGGGCGTGATCGTGGCGCGCGCCCTGGGCGGGCTCGTCGAGGGCGGACGGCACCAGGAGGTGTTTTCGTTCATTCTGAGCCAGTTGAAGGAGACGCTGACGGCGCGCGAAGAGGTGCTGCGCGAGGCGATCAAGGAACGGGTGCGCGAACAGGGCGGCCGGCTGGTCGGCTGGGCGATCGGCGCCAGCGTTGCCAAGCGCGTGTTGACGGCGGTGAACGGCGAGCTCGAGCGCATCAGCCCGGACAGCTCCGAAATGCGCGATGCGTTCGATGAGTGGGTGCGGCGCGAGATCGGCCGGCTGGAGACGGACCCGGCCCGCGCCGCCGAGCTCGGCCGCGCGATGCAGGGCGTGCTGGCGCATGACACCGTGAAAGCGTGGGCCTGGGACGTGTGGGCGCGGTTGCGCCGCGCGTTGGAGGTCGACGCCCTGCGGCCCAACGGGCGTACCGTCGGGGTCATCGAGGCCGCACTTGCCAGCCTCGGCGAGGTGCTCGCAACCGATGCCGGCGCCCAGGCGCGCGTGAGTGCGGCGGTCGAGCGGCTGGTGCTGAGCCTGCTGCCGCAGGCGCAGGCGGAAGGTGCGACATTCATCGGCCGGGTGATCGGGGAATGGGATGCGGCGACCATCACCGACAAGCTGGAGCTGCGGGTGGGCAAGGACCTGCAGTATATACGTGTGAACGGCACGATTGTCGGGTTTGTGCTGGGGCTGGTCATCAGCCTGGTCACGGTCGCGTTGCAGGTTAAGTAAACAGCTGCTTTGAGAAGAGCCCCCGCTAGCGGCGGAACCTACCATTCGAGGCCTTATGCACATCCACATCCAGAACGATACCGGGATAACCGAAAAGCCGATCACGCCCGACCAGTGGGACGCTGCCGGCATCCCTGGCCATCACGTCACCTACGGCCGGGGCGCGGAGGCGTTCATGGCCGAGGCGGCGACCGTCGAGGTGCTGATTGCGCCGCCCTGGGAGATCAAGCGGCTCGACCTGTTCGCGGCGCCGCACCTCAAAATGGTGCAGTCGACCTCCGCGGGGGTTGATACGCTGCAGCCGTTCGAGCGGATCCCCGCGCATGTGGTGCTGACCAATAATCGCGGCACGCATGCGGCCAAGGCCGGCGAATACAGCCTGATGGCCATACTGATGCTGGTGAACACGATCCCCCGTTTCGTAACCTACCAGCGCGCCGAGCACTGGCAGCGGGAGGCATCGGGCCTCGCACGGGAGAAACGGCTGACGGTGGTGGGGCTCGGCGCACTCGGGGGGGCCGCGGCGGCGCAGGCCAAATATCTGGGAATGCAGGTGACCGGCGTCAGCCACGCGGGTGCAGCCCATGCCGCGTGCGATGCGGTGCTGCCGAGCGGCGGGCTCGATGCGGTGCTGCCGGACACCGATATTCTGTTGCTCGCCTGCCCGCTGACGCCCGCGACGCAGAATTTGCTCTCGCGCGAGCGGATCGCACGGCTGCCGGCGGGGGCGGGCGTTATCAATATCGGGCGCGGGCGGCTGGTCGACGAAGACGCATTGCTGGACGCGCTGGAAACAGGACGACTCGGGGGCGCGGTGCTGGACGTGTTGCACAAGGAGCCGCTGCCGCCCGGGCACCGCGCCTGGTCGGTCAAGAACCTGATCATCACGCCGCATGTGTCGTCTGACGACCCTTCGACCTACAACGCGTTGACCTTGCAGATTTTCAAGAAAAACCTGGCCGCGCTGATCGCGGGCGATCAGCCGCCGACCGTGGTGGACCGGCAGAAGGGCTACTAGAGCAAACCGGCAATTTTATCGAATTTGTAACTTTTTTTGACTATAATTCTGGCATCTCCTAAACTGGTCAGATGAGGATGGCTTGGATCCTCATAAACCTATGAACATTGTCAAACGGAGTTGATGACAATGAATATCAGCAGCGTGACGCCGTCCTTGTCCTATGATTATCCGTCGTATCCGGCGAATGCGCGGGTCGACCGGGTACCATCCGAGACGAGCAGCGTGAATATTCAGCCCAACGGCCTTTCGGTGACGACGGTGCGGGGTGCTTCCGGAGATGTTCTGTCGGTCACGACAGCCCTGCCCGCCGTTGACGCGGCAGCACAGACAGACACGAGCATCGACCTGGTCGCCTGACCGGCCCGCCATGGGCGAGCCGGTTTTTGTTGGTTTGCGCGATTATTTAGACGGTGTTGCCGGCCCGGTACCGGCGCCGGACTTCGTGATCACCGCGCCGATCTCCTCCATGTCCGCCGGCGTCAGCGCCAGCGTCGCCGCCGCCAGCCAGCCATCGACCTGTTTGGGGCTGCGCGCGCCGACAATCGCCGCCGTCACCCCTGGCCAGGCCAGCGTCCACGCCACCGCGACCGAAGCGGTCGAGACATTGTAGCGCGCCGCCACGGTCTTCATCGCTTCAGCCACGGCGAGGTTCTTCTCGAGGTTCTCGCCGAATTCGGCATTGCGCGAGCGCCAGTCGTTCTCCGGCAGAGCCGCCACGCGCTCCTTGCTGAAGGCGCCGGTGAGCAGGCCCGCCTGCATCGGCGAATACACGATCACGCCCGTATCATGCCGGTGACACCAGGCGAGCTCCTTGTCGCCGACCTCGCGCTTGATGGCGGAGAAGGGCGGCTGCAGCGTGTCGACATGGCCGATGCGCTCGGCCGCTTCCAGCTGTTCGACGCTGTGGTTCGACAGACCGGCGGCGCGGATTTTGCCCTCTGTCTTCAGGTCCAGCAGCGCCTGCCAGTACTCCTCGATCGGCGTGCCGTCATTCGCGGGCCAGTGCATCTGGTACAGGTCGATCTGCTCGACGTTCAGACGTTTCAGCGAACCCTCGACCTCCGCGCGGATGCTGGCCGCCTTGCCGATGCGCTTTGGCATGTCGTTCGGGTTCTCGCGGTCACCGATCAGGCCGCATTTGGTGAAGACGAACGGGCGCTCTGAGACGGGGATGTCCTTCAGCGCCTCGCCGACGACCTCCTCGGACCGGCCGAGGCCGTAGATCGCAGCGGTGTCGATCCAGTTCACCCCACGCGAAACGGCGTGGCGGATGGCGGCGATGGACTCCCTGTCCTCCTGGTCGCCCCAGCCGACGGCCCAGTCGCCGCCGCCGACGGCCCAGGAGCCGAAGCCGACGCGGGTGATGTTCATGCCGGTTTTGCCGAAGGGCACGGTGGGAAGAGCTGCGTGTTGAACGGCTGCGCTCATGGTTGGTCTCCTATTTCAACGAAGATCGCGACATGGGGAGCGCGGGCGGTAATTTAAGGAGGCAAGTGAGCAACGACTTTTCATGAACAACAATGTGGTATTCTGATCCCCCGGCCACTGGATCTGGAAGTATCCCGTCGCAGCGCCAGGCAAAGTATTTTGCTGCCGCCGCCCGCTTTGGGTTTTTTTCCACAGAGAAGCGCTTGCTAAACGATTCTTGTCTTCACCTTGCCGACGCCTTGAATGTCGCCTTCAAGGACATCGCCTTTCTCTATCCGGCCCACCCCGTCCGGTGTTCCCGTAAAAATCAAATCCCCAGGTGCCAGCCTCACCAGTCTGGACAGAGCCGCGATGATGTCCGGGACGGGCCAGATCTGGTCGGCAAGGTCGCCCTGCTGGCGCATCTCGCCGTTCACGGTAAGCACGATCCGACCGGCCGCCGGGTGACCCGCCTGGGCGACGGGACGGATCTCGCCGATCGGGGCGGAATGATCAAAGCCCTTGCTCATATCCCACGGGCGGCGGGTTTCCTTCGCCTGGTCCTGCAGGTCCCGCCGTGTCAGGTCGATGCCGGCGGCGTAGCCGAACACGTGGTCCAGCGCCTGCGCGGGCACAATCTCGGCACCGCTCGTGCCGATGGCGATGACGAGTTCCATCTCGTGGTGCAGGTTGCTGGTCGATGCCGGGTAGGGCGTGTCGGCGCCGTCGATCACCACGGCATCGGCCGGCTTGGTGAAAAAGAACGGCGGTTCGCGGTTGGGGTCACCGCCCATTTCGCGCGCATGCGCCGCGTAATTGCGCCCGACGCAGAAAACCCGCCGCACCGGGAATTTATGGTCCGTCCCCGCCACCGGGACATAGGCGGGCTCTGGCGGATCGAACACATAACCTGTCATGGCGGGGCTCCACAGAATGCCTGACCGATATGTCGGGTCGGTTGCATGAAATCAACGCCCCGCTTCTTGTGAGCGGGTGCGGCAAAAGCTATGTGGGGCGCCATGAAGATCATCCTCGTGGCCCTCCTCGCCGCCGCCCCTGCCCTCGCTCTGGCCGATGCCGGGCCCGTGGCCCTCGGCCCCAATGGCGGCAAATTCGGCGACTGGACGGCTGCGACCTATGGCAGCGGCGCCGACAAGGCCTGCTACGCCTTCGTGAGCGCCAAGGTCTCGACGCCGGCTTTGCCCAAGCGCGGCCAGGTGATGCTGACGGTGACCGAGCGCCAGGGTGCGCGCGATGAGGTCACCATCAGTGCCGGCTACGACTATCCCAAGGACGCCGCGGTGACGCTGACGGTCGGCCCGCACCATATCGATTTCTACACGCAGGACCAGGACGCGTTCACCACCAGCGGCACGGAGGCGGTAAGCGCGTTCCGCAACGGGGACGCCGCCGTCGCGAAATCGCCGATCGGCCACGGCAAATTCGTGGTCGACAGCTTCCCCCTCGCCGGTTTCTCAGGCGCCTTCAGCGCCATTCGCGCGGCATGTCCGTAACCGATCTTACGACCGCCGAACGCGAACGGATCCTCGCCAAAGCCGCTTTATTTGCGCCGCCCGATAACGTGCTGCCCGATGGCAGGCGTGATCTGGTCGGGCTGTCGCGCGAGCAGCTCGCCGCCGAGGTGCTGGCCGCGGGCGAAAAGCCGTTCCGCGCGAAACAGCTCTGGCACTGGATCTATCACCAGGGGGTGCGCGATTTTGCCGCGATGAGCAGCATCGCGCGGCCGCTGCAGGAGAAGCTTGCCGAACGTTTCGTGATCGGCCGGCCGGACGTGGCGCTGGATCAGCGCTCCGCCGACGAGACGCGAAAATTCCTGTTCCGGTTTCGCGACGCCGAGGCGGTGGAGACTGTGTACATCCCCGACCCGGTGGAGGATCGCGGGGCCGTCTGTATTTCGTCCCAGGTCGGCTGCACCCTCTCCTGCCGGTTCTGCCATACCGGCACCCAGCGCCTGGCGCGCAACCTCTCGGCCGCTGAAATCGTCGGGCAGTTCATGGCCGCGCGCGATGCCTACGGGGAATGGCCGAGCCCGAAGGGCGAGACGCCGCGGCTGCTCTCCACCATCGTGCTGATGGGCATGGGCGAGCCGCTGTATAACTACGAGAACGTCGCGCAGGCGATGAAGATCGTCATGGACAACGAGGGCATCGCGCTCTCGCGGCGGCGCATCACGCTCTCGACCTCCGGGGTCGTGCCGATGATGGACCGCGCGGGCGAGGAGCTCGGCGTGAACCTCGCGGTGTCGCTGCATGCGGTGCGCGATGACCTGCGCGACGAGCTCGTGCCATTGAACCGCAAATACCCGATCAAGGACCTGATCGCGGCATGCAAGCGCTATCCGGGCGCCTCCAACGCGCGGCGGATCACCTTCGAATACGTGATGCTGAAGGGGATCAACGACACCGAGACGGATGCCCGCGCATTGGTGCATCTCATTGCGGGGCTGCCGGCGAAGGTGAACCTCATCCCGTTCAACCCGTGGCCGGGCAGCACGTATGAAGTGAGCACGCCGGCGGCGATCCGCAAATTCGCGGAGATCGTGATGGCGGCGGGGTATGCCTCGCCCGTGCGCACGCCGCGGGGGCAGGATATTCTGGCGGCGTGCGGGCAGCTGAAGTCGGCAGCGCAGGGGTAGGACGTAAGCGCTACTTTTTGTGAACGAAAAGTAGCAAAAAAACTTTGGAAACTCTGGGGACGCCGCCTCAGCCGGTGCGGCAGCGTCCAGAGAGGCTCCTCGAATTAGAACTCTTCCATGTCGTCATCGATCATGGCGGGGGCTTTCTGCACGGGCTTAAATGTGCCCTGGATGGCCGGTTTGTGAGCGGGCCTTGGTTTGTGGGCGGTCCGGGGTTTCTGGGCGGTGTGGGTCTGTTCGACCTGACCGATGCTGAAACGTCCCACCAGCCTGGCGAGCTCCTCGGCTTCGGTTGCGAGCGAGTGGGCGGCCGCCGTGCTTTGTTCGACCATCGCGGCATTCTGCTGGGTCGTCTGGTCCATCTGGTTGATCGCGCTGTTGACCTCGTTGAGGCCGGTTGCCTGCTCCTGGGCGGAGCCTGCGATGTCCGTGACGACCTGGTTGATTTTGGCGACCTGCTCGGCGATGCGGCTGAGCGCACGGCCGGTCTCGCCCACCAGGCGCACGCCGGTGTCCACCTGCGCCCCGGATGCCGAGATGAGGCCTTTGATCTCCTTGGCCGCGTCGGCGGAGCGTTGCGCCAGGGCGCGCACCTCGGTCGCCACCACGGCGAAGCCGCGGCCGGCATCCCCGGCGCGCGCGGCCTCGACCCCCGCGTTGAGCGCCAGCAGGTTGGTCTGGAACGCGATTTCATCGATCACGCCGATGATGTTGCTGATCTGTTTGGACGAGGCCTCGATACCGTTCATCGCCTCGACGGTTTGCGCGACGACCTCGCCGGACTTGCCGGCATCGCTGGTGGCATTGCTGACGAGACCACGTGCGGCCGCGGCACCCTCGGCGGTTTTCTTGACTGTGGCGGTGATTTCATCCAGCGCGGCGGCGGTTTGTTCGAGCGCGGCGGCCTGCTGTTCGGTACGCCGCGAGAGATCATCCGACGCGAAGGTGATCTCGCCGGCACCCGAGCGTACGCCGGCGGTGTTGGCGGAGATCGACGTCATCGTGTCCTGCAGTTTTACGACCGCGCTGTTGAAATCGTTACGCAGTTTTTCGTAGGCGGCGTCAAAGTTGGTGTTGAGGCGGAAGAGCAGATCGCCGCTCGAGAGTTTCTCAAGGCCGCCCGCCAGCGAATCGACCACAAAGTCGAGCTGCTTGGCGGCCGCGGCGCGCTCGGCTTCGGTTTTCACGCGCTCGGCCTCGACTTTATTGGCAAGGGCCTTGGCCTCCCCCTCCAGCCGGAGCTTCTCGATCCCGGCATCCTTGAACACCTGCACGGCGCGCGCCATGCCGCCGATTTCGTCACGGCGCTCGCTCCCCACGATATCGGCCTTCATATCCCCGCCGGCGAGGCGGCCCATGACGCCCTGCAGCCCGGCGATCGGCGTGACCACCCAGGCGTGGATGGCAAAGATGCCAAGGCCGAGGACCAGGACGAGGCCGCCGACGATGCCGCCATAGGTCAGCATGATGGTGTTGGTCGTCGTCGCGCTGAGCGCGTCGTCGTCCTTGTTCGTTTCCGCGTTGATCGCGTCCACTTCCGCTTTGAAACTATCCGTGATGGCCGGGAATTGCGGGGCGCAATCGTGCAGGTATTCCTGCCCGGAGGCGCTCGCCTGGGCGGCAGTGGTGGCGGCCAGACCGTCGGCGATGGATTTCGCGCAGATGTTGTTAACCAGATTGAGCGCGTTTGCCTTCAGTTGCCCGATTTCGGCGGCATGGGCCGGGACATCCGCGGCGGCAGCGTCCAGCGACTTGGTCAACACGTCCATGCCGAAATCCGACAGGGCTTTCGAGGTGGCGTTTTCCGCCTCCGTGTCGGCGATTTCAAGCTCGCCGTATCCGGCCTCCACCGTGACCAGGCCACGGCTGGCGCGCGCGAGGTCGACCGCCGCCTGCGCATTGCCGGAGATCAGGGCGCTGTAATTATTGTCGATCCCGCGCATCTGCGACGTGGCGTAAAAGGCCACACCCAAAACAAAGACACCGAACAGCCCCATTATTGTCAGGAATTTGATGATGATGGGGAGGTTTTTCATCGTTCGGCGGGCCTTTCATTAGACATAACGGGCTGATATTCCCGTTCGCGCCGGATAATTCCCGAACAATGTTTATAGCCGATGAAGAGCGCACGCTGATCCGCGGCGCCCGGCCGGTGGGCAGATCCGCCACACGCGGCAGCCACCTTCAGACACGAGCTGTGTTAGTGGTGGCTCGCCCCGACAACCGTCCCCGCGCCGCCGCCATGGCCGGCAAAGCCCGCATGTCCGCCCGCCCCCGGATGCCCCCCGAAACCCGCATGGCCGGCAAAACCGGGATGGCCCGGCCCGCCCGCATGGGGGCCGAAGCCACGGCCGTCATATCCGTGATGGTCATACCCATGGCCAAAGCCGCCACCGATGATCGCAACGCCGGGATAATAGCCGCCGCCGTAATAGGGCGCGTCATAGCCCGGGCCATAGCCGGCATAGCCGGCACCGTAGCCGTAGCCCGGGCCATAGCCATAATTCGGACCGACGACGCAGCCGCTCAGACAGGCGGCGAGTGCGCCCGCCGCCAACAGGCGCCCAAAAATAACCATGCAACCTCCTATCCACCGCCAAGGCGCGTTCCCGTCGTACCTCGATGGCGTTGGCAGGCTCATTTGGGCGGGGCGCCGCCCGCGTGCGACCCCGGACGACGCGCCGCGCGCTCACAACGGCTTGAACCGAGGCAAACTGTCCAAACATTCACCGCATGGAACAGGGAGCAAGACCATGAGCGTGATCCTCGTGACCGGCGGCGCCAGCGGCATCGGCGCCGGCATTGCGACGCGGCTGCTGCGCGACGGCCATACCGTCATCATCGCCGACCGGAACCCTCAGGAGCTCGAGGGCGCGCGCGCCGTGCTCTGCGATGTCGCCAACGAGGCCGAGATCGCGAGGCTGGTCGAAAACATCGAGATCGAGGACGGCCGGCTGGACGGGCTGGTCTGCAATGCCGGGTTCATGATCCGCAAGCCGCTCGCCGAGCTCAGCCTGCACGAATGGTCCGCGGTGCTCGCCACCAACCTCACCAGCACCTTCCTGCTCGCGAAAGCGACGGCGCCGATGCTGCGCGATGCCAGGGGTTCGATCCTCACGATCGCCTCGACGCGCGCGCATATGTCCGAGCCGAACACGGAATCCTACGCCGCCAGCAAAGGCGGCCTGCTGGCGCTCACGCACGCGCTCGCGGTCAGCCTGGGGCCGGAAATCAGGGTGAACTGCATCTCGCCGGGGTGGATCGATACCCAGGGGTCGGACCTATCGCCGGAGGATCACAGCCAGCACCCGGCGGGGCGCGTCGGCCGCACGCAGGACGTGGCGGCGATGGCGGCGTTTTTGCTCGGGCCTGAGGCCGGGTTCATCACCGGGTCGGAGTTTATCGTCGATGGCGGGATGACGAGGAAAATGATTTACGAAGAGTGAAGTAAGGAAGCGCCACTTTGAAGATGCTGGGCCATGGGCTGTGGCAGCGTCACAGCCCATGGCCCAACAAATCAAAGTTTTTTTGCTATTTTTTGTTCACAAAAAGTAGCACTTCTTTAAACCTGCGGCTGTATCCGCGAAGACACATCCTTGAGCGCGCCGCGCGTCTCCACGCTCCACATCGCCGTCGTCACCGCGCCGAGCAGCGAGGCGATGATCAGCCCCAGCAGCAACAGCGGCGTGCCGATCGCCTTCAGCAGGATCGGGAAGAAGAACGCCGTCAGCACCGCGCCGATTTTCGCGAAGGAGGCCGCGAACCCGGCGCCGTAGCCGCGGATGGCGGTCGGGAACACTTCGCCGGCGAGCAGGTAGGTCTGCGCGTTCGGGCCCATGTTGGTCATGAAGTTGAAGATCATGAAGCCCGCGAACAGCAGCGGCAGGTTATGTCCACCCATCGCCGAGAGTGCGGCGAGGGCGAGGCCGAAGGCGCAGCCGATGAAGCCGATGATCTGCAGCTTGATGCGGCCGGCGCGCTCCACCATCAGGATGGCGGCAAGCACGCCGACGACCAGCAGAACGTCGACCATGGCCGTGCCCTGCGCGGAGAGCAGCACCTTGTGCACGAGGCCCGGCACGTCCTTCGCAGCGCCGGCGGAGCCGAGGGTCGCGCCGAGAATGACGGGGGTGAAGATGCCGATGCCGTAGGTGCTGAGGTCCTGCAGGAACCAGGGCACCGAGGCCAGCAGCGTGGCGCGCAGGTGCGAGGCGTCGAACAGCACGCCGAGGTGGCGCGAGGGATCCTCGCGGCCGCCATGGTCGGCGACGTGCGGGTCGAGCAGCTCGACGGTTTTCGGATATTGCGGCTCGCGGCGGAGCAGCTTTTTGGTCTCGGCCTCGGCCTCGGTCAGGCGGCCGCGCGAGACCAGCCAGTGCGCGCTGTCGCAGACGAAGAACCGGCCGGCGACGACGAGGACCGCGGGGATGATGGCGGCGGCGTACATCCAGCGCCAGGCGTCGATCTGCGGATAGATCGAGAGCACGATGTAGCCGAGGCCCGCACCGCAGATGGCGCCGATGGACTGGAAGGCGAAGGCGCCGAGCACCAGGCCGCCACGGCCGCGGCTGGGCACGGCTTCGGAGATGACCATATGCGCCGTCGGGTAGTCACAGCCGAGCGCGATGCCGATGCCGAACAGGCAGATCACCAGCCAGATGAAGCCGGGCGAGAACACCAGGGCGACCAGGAAGGCGGTGAAGAGCACCATCTCGACGATGAACATCGTCTTGCGGCCAAAGGTGTCGGCCATGTTGCCGAGCACGGTGGCGCCGATCAGGATGCCGGCGAGGGTGGAGGCGGTGATCAGGCTGTGATCGGCGGTGTGGAGGCTGAATTCCTTGTCGATCAGCGGGAGCGCCACGCCGGTCATGAACACGACCAGGCCTTCGAAGAATTTACCGGCGATGGCGAGGCCCCAGATGCGCCACTGCATGCCGGTGAGCGGCAGCTTGGTCAGCTGTGTGCCGTCCGGCCACATCGGGATCTCGTCGATGTATTCCTGCACGGTTCGCCGTCGGGCGGCGTTCTGCGCGAGCGTAGCCTTGTCGATGTCGTCCATGTGACCTCCGGAAGTCGATGATTTCGATTTGTTTACGATGTGGCAGATGACCGTACTTGAAAGCAACGGCGGCTGTGTGAAGAAGTGATGACCTTCCGGCACTCTAACGATCGCGCTCGGGGGCAAGATCGTCATGCGAGCGGATTGTTCTGTTGTGGTGTTGTGATCGTCGCGCCGGCAAAACCACCACTTCTGGTTTTACGGCGCAGGGACACATACCCCGGCGCCGTTGCGGCTGGTCTTCGCGGCGGGCAGATGCTAACCGCCGCCGGGTGAAAAAACTTCTGCAGACAGCGCCGGCCCAAGCCTTTATCGCCTGGGCCGCGGCGCGCTATGTCGGGCTGGTGGCCCGCAGCCTGCGGTGGCGGATCGAGGGGGAGGCGCCGTTCCACAACCTCGCGAAAGGTGCGCCGCTGATCATCGTATTCTGGCACGAGACGCTGCCCGCCATGCCGATTTTATGGCTGCGGCTGATGCGCCTTGGCCATGCGCGGCCGGCGGTCGTGCTTGCGAGCCAGCACCGGGACGGGCAGCTGATCGGCCGGGCGGTCGGGCACCTTGGCATCGGTCTCGTGTCGGGCTCCACCTCGCGCGGCGGGGCGGCGGGGCTGCGGGGGCTGATGCGCGCGCTGCAGGCGGGGATGCATGCGGGGATCACGCCCGATGGCCCGCGCGGTCCGCGCCGCACCTGCGCGCCGGGGGCGGCCCAGCTCGCGGCCCTCAGCGGCCGCCAGGTGCTGCCCTGCGGCGCCGTGATCCGGCCCGCCAAAACCCTGCGCTCCTGGGATGCGATGCAGTTCCCCCTGCCCTTCGGCCGCGGCGCGCTGGTGTACGGCCCCCCGATCGCCGTGCCGCGCGCGGGCTGGGAGGCGAGCGTGCCGGTAATCACCGCCGCCCTCAATGCCACGATGGACCGGGCGGCGGCCCTGCTATGAGGCTCCCGCCATGATGCGTATGCCATGATGCTCGCCGCCTACCGCGCCGCCGGCCCGCTCGCCGCCCCCGCTCTGCGGCGGCTGCTCAAACAGCGCGTGGCGCGCGGCAAGGAGGTCGCGGGGCGGCTCGGCGAGCGTTTCGGCGAGGCCGGCCTGCCCCGGCCCGAGGGCAGGCTGATCTGGCTGCACGCCGCCAGCGTCGGCGAGACCATGTCGATCCTGCCGCTGATCGACGCGCTGACGAAGACAGCCGAGGTGCTGCTCACGACCGGGACCGCGACGTCCGCGCGGCTGGCGGCCGAGCGCCTGCCGGCGCGCGCGCGCCACCAGTTCGTGCCGCTGGATGTGCCGGCCTGGACCGGCGCGTTCATCCGCCACTGGCGACCGGACGCGGCGGTGTTCGTCGAGAGCGAGCTGTGGCCCGGGCTGCTCGACGATGTGGACGCCGCCGGGATCCCGCGCCTGCTGATCAACGCGCGGCTCTCGGCGAAATCGCTCAAGCAGTGGCAGCGCGCGCCGAACCTGGCGCGGCGCGTGATCAAGCCGTTCCGCCACATCCATGCGCAATCGGCCGGCGATGCGGCGAATTTCCGCGCATTGGGGCTCACCGATATCCTGGAATGGGGCAACCTCAAATTCGCCGCAGCACCGTTGCCGGCGGACGCGGCGGACGTCGCGGCCTTTGCCGCCGCCGCGCCGCCGCCGTCATGGCTCGCGGCCAGCACGCATCCGGGCGAGGAGGCGATCATTCTCGCTGCGCATACGCGGCTGCTGGAACGGTTCCCCGGGCTGATCACGGTCATCGTGCCGCGGCATCCCGAGCGCGGCGCGGAGGTGGCGGCCCTGTGCGCCGCGCCGCGGCGTAGTGAGGGCGCGCCGCCTGCGCGCGGCAAGGTCTACGTGGCGGATACGCTGGGCGAGCTGGGGCTGTTTTTCCGCGCCGCACCCTTCGCCTTCATCGGCAGCTCGCTGGTCGGCTCTGGCGGCCATAATCTCATCGAGCCCGCCTGCCTCGGCCGGCCCGTGATCAGCGGCCCGCATACCGAAAATTTTTTGGACGCCGCGGCAAGCCTGCGCGAAGCGGGCGCGCTGATGGAGGTCGCGGATGCGGCGGAGCTGGCGGAGGCGGCGGGCCGCTGGCTCGGCGATCCGCAGGGCTGCGCGACGGCCGGGCGGGCGGCGGCGGCGGCGGTTGCGCGTCTCGGCGACCTGCCGGCGAGGCTCGCCGCCCTGATCCTGGACTGCGCGCTATGAAGACGCCGGCCTTCTGGGCGAGACGCGGGCTGACGGCCTATGCGCTGGCGCCGTTCAGCATCATCACGCGCATCGCCACCGCCCGCCGCGTCGCTCGGCCGGGCGTTTCGCTCGGCGTCCGGATCATCTGCGTCGGCAATGCCGGGGCCGGCGGCGCCGGCAAGACGACCGTGGCGCTCGACCTGCTGGCGCGCCTGCGCGGGCGCGTGTTCGCGCTGACGCGCGGCTATGGCGGCAACCTGAAGGGCCCGTTGCTGGTCGATGCCGGCCGGCACAGCGCCGCCGAGGTCGGCGACGAGGCGCTGCTGCTCGCCGCCGCCGCACCCACGGTCCTGTCCGGCGACCGCGCCGCCGGGGCGCGCCTCGCGCTGGCCGAAGGCGCGGGCGTCATCGTCATGGATGACGGGTTGCAGAACCCCGCACTCAAAAAGGACCTCTCGCTGATGGTGATCGATGGCGGCTTTGGCTTCGGCAACGGGTTTCTGCTGCCGGCCGGGCCGCTGCGCGAGCCGGTCATGGCCGCCGCCGGCCGCGTGGATGCCGCCGTGCTGATCGGCCCCGACGAGACCGGCGCGCTCGCGCACCTGCCGCCCGCTTTGCCCGTGCTGCGCGCGGCCCTGATCGCCGATTGCGGGGAGCGGCTCGGGCGGCGGCCCGTCATCGCCTTTGCCGGCATCGGCAGGCCCGAGAAATTTTTCCGCTCGGTGCTCGCTCTGGGTGCGGAGATTGTCGCCACGCATGCGTTTCCGGACCATCACATGTACAACGCCGCCGATGCCTCCCGGCTGCTGCACGAGGCGGCTGACCGTGGCGCGACGCTGGTCACTACCGCCAAGGACTACGTGAAACTGCCCGCGGCCTTGCGCGAACAAAGCCTGATCATCACCGTTCACCTCGAATGGGAGGACGAGGCCGCCCTCGCGGCGTTGCTGCAATGACAGACAAACCCGCAATCAAAATGGCTCATCGCGCCGAGGCCTTGGCCGTCCGCGCCGCCCTCGGCCTGTTCAGGCGGCTCTCCCCGGCGGCCGCCTCGGCCCTCGCGGGGCGCGTCGCGCGGACCATCGGCCCGCTGATCCCGACCTCGAAGATCGCCGATAAGAACCTGCGCATGGCGATGCCGGAGCTCGACCAGCGCGCGCGCCGGCGGATCATCGGGCAGGTATGGGAGAACCTCGGCGCGACGGCCGCCGAGCTCGCGCATATCGGCAACCTGCGCGAAACCGCATCTGGACCCGGCTATGTCATGAGCGGATGGGCCGAACATGTGGCGCCTGCACTCGAGAATGGCGGCACCGGGATCGTGCTCACCGGTCATTTCGGCAACTGGGAGATCATCCCGCCCGCCGCCTACGAGCACGGGGTCGATCTCGGGTTCATGTACCGCGCCGCCAGCAACCCGCTGGTCGACGACCTGATCCTGAAGCTGCGCGAGGCCAATTTCGGCAGGAAAATCCACATGTTCCCGAAAGGCGGAACAGGCGCGCGGCAGGCCTACGCGTATATGATGCGCGGCCAGGTGCTCGGCATGCTGGTCGACCAGAAACTCGATAACGGCGTCGCCGCCCCGCTCTTCGGCATTCCGGCAATGACCACGACGGCGCTGGCGAGCTTCGCGCTCAAATTCAAATGCCCGGTGTTCCCGATCCATGTGGAGCGCATCGCGCCTGCGCGGCTGCACGTGATCTGCGAGCCGGTGATGGCGCTGCCCGCGACCGGCGACAAGGAGCGGGATATCCAGCAGATGACCGAGGATATGAACAAGGTGCTGGAGCGGTGGATACGCGAGAAGCCGGGTAGCTGGTTATGGCTGCACCGCAGGTGGCCGAAGCCGCTTTATAGGGAGAGGAAATAAGCGCTTCTTTTGTGAACAAAAGAAGCAAAAAACTTTGCTCATGAGTGCCTCTGGCCCTGCCAGATCCCACGGACCGAAGTCCCAAAAGATTTTCTTTGCTACTTTTGTTCACAAAAACTGGTGCGTCCTTCTCTCTGGAACCTACCGCACCCGCGCGATAAGATACCGCCATGGGGTTCTGGCGCACGAAAACACTGGAGCAGATGACCAAGGCCGAGTGGGAATCGCTCTGCGACGGCTGCGGCCGGTGCTGTCTGCACAAACTGCGCGACGAGGACACCGAGGCGCTCAGTTTCACCAATGTCGCCTGCCGCCTGCTCGACCTGCGCACCGCGCGCTGCTCGGACTACAAGAACCGCCGCACGAAAATCCCCGACTGCGTGCAGCTCACGCCGAAAAAGCTGAAAACCGTCGACTGGCTGCCGCCGAGCTGCGCATACCGGCGGCTGCAGGAGGGCAAGGACCTGCTGCCCTGGCACCCGCTGGTGTCGGGCACCGCCGATACGGTCATCGCCGCCGGCGTGGGGGTCGCAGGCAGGTGCCTGAGCGAGCGCGACGCCGGGCCGCTCGAGCACCATATCGTGGAATGGCCCGGACAGATGCCGCGGCGGCGATGAGGGACACGGCGCTCACCACCGAGCTCATCCCCGTCCATGGCGCGCTCGAACGCGTCGCCTTCCGCCGCTCGACGCGCGCCAACCGGATTTCGCTGCGGATCGACCCGGCGCAGGGCGGCATCGTGATCACGCTGCCGCCGCGCGCGTCCCGCCGCGCCGGGCTGCTGCTGCTACAGGCGCACGAGGCGTGGGTGGCGGAAAAACTCTCGGCGCTCCCGGGGCCGCTGCCCTTCGTGCCCGGTGCCAGCGTGCCGGTGGACGGGGTGCCGCACGTGATCCAGCCGGCACCGGCCGGGCGCGGCGGGGCGTGGATCGAGGATCAGCGGATCATGGTCACCGGCGGCCCGGAATTTCTCGCAAGGCGCGTGACCGATTGCCTCAAACGCCTGGCGCGGCAGCGGCTGACCGCCCTCGCCGCCGACAAGGCCCGGCTCGCGGGGCTGACGCCAAAATGCGTGCGGGTGAAGGACACGCGCACCCGCTGGGGCTCCTGCGCGCCGGACGGCACCCTCGCGTTCTGCTGGCGCCTGATCTGCGCGCCGCCATTCGTGCAGGATTATGTCGTCGGCCACGAGGTCGCGCATTTGCGGCACATGAATCACGGCCGGCTTTTCTGGGCGCTCACCGAGGAACTGACGCCGCACCGCGCCGCGGCGAGCGCATGGCTGGGCAGCCACGGACAGGCGTTGCTGCGGATCGGCTGACACCATCTGTTTTCGAGACGTGACCTAAACTGCTGAGAGATACCCGCCATGAAAGCCGTCGCCTTCACCCATGCCAGGCCGATCACAGACCACGAATCGCTGATAGATCTCGACCTCGCGGTCCCCGTGCCGCGGCATCACGACCTGCTGGTCGAGGTGAAGGCCGTTTCGGTCAATCCGGTCGATACGAAAATCCGCCGCGCCGGCGAGCCGCTGGGCGAACCGCGGGTGCTGGGGTTCGATGCGGCGGGCATCGTGCGGGGCATCGGCCCGGAGGTGCAGAATTTCTCCGTGGGCGATGAGGTTTTCTATGCCGGCGTGCCGACCCGGCCGGGCACCAATGCCGAGTTCCACCTGGTCGATGACCGCATCGTCGGCCACAAGCCGCGCACGCTCGACTTCGCGCAGGCCGCCGCCCTGCCGCTGACCTCGCTCACCGCCTGGGAGATGCTGTTCGACCGTTTCCGCATTCCGCGCGATCAGGCGATCGGCGGCACGCTGCTGATCGTCGGCGGCGGCGGCGGCGTCGGATCGATGGCGATCCAGCTCGCCGCCCAGCTGACCGACCTCACGGTCGTCGCGACCGCCTCGCGGCCGGAGACCGCCGAATGGTGCCGGGGCCTCGGCGCGCATCACGTCATCAACCACCAGCACGACATGGCGGCGCAGCTGGACCAATACGGCCTCGCTGCGCCCGACTATATTTTTTGCGTCACCCATCAGCACAACCATTTCAGGAAACTGACGGAGCTGCTGGCGCCGGAGGGCGCGATCGGCATCATCGAATCCAGCGCCGTGAACGTCGATATCTCGGCCCTGATCAAAAAATGCGGGACATTGCATACCGAGTATATGTTCACGCGCGGCATTCTGAAGACGCCGACGATCGCGGCACAGCACCGCACGCTGGAGGCGATCGCGCATCTCGTGGATAACGGCACGCTGAAGACGACGATGACCGAGCATTATGGCACGATCAATGCCGAAAATCTCAAGCGCGCGCACGCGGCGATCGAGGCGGGCTCGGTGCGGGGGAAAATCGTTCTGGAGGGGTTCTAACGGAAGGTTAGGTGAGGAAGCGCTTCTTTTTTTTGAAAAAAAAGAAGCAAAAAACTTTTGTCCTGGAAACTGTGCCGCGGGCATGGCCAACGCCCGCGACTAAAAGTTCCATAAACTAGTTTTTGTTCACAGAAAGCAGTCCTTCCTCGCACCCTGGACTTTTTAGCGCACCGGTGCTGCAATCATCGAAACGTCCCAACAATGATGCGGCGCAACATGGAATTGCCGTCCTTCGATGTCCACCAGACGCACGGTATACTCCGCCGGCCGGAGAACCGCGTCGATCGCGCCAGCGACCGGCTGGGCTGGAAATCGCTCTACGTGTCGCGCCAGTGGGAGCAGCCGTATCAGGACCAGTTCGCCGCCGTGCCGGACCATCTGGTGATCCTGCATCTCGACGGGCCCGTCGATGTCGAGCGGCGGCTTAGCCAGGGGCTGGTCAGGCGCCGGGTGGCGCCGGGCGGGCAGTTCATTCTGCCGGGCGGCGTCGATTTCTGGGTCCGCCTCTGCCAGCCGCTCACCACCGTGCATCTCTACGTCCGTGACCAGGTGCTGCGTGAGGTCGCGGCCGAGGTGTCGCCCGGCGACCCGGGCAGCGCCGGGATCATGCCCGGGCTCGGCGAGCTTGACCCCATCATCGAGGACCTGGCGCGCGCCGCCAATCATGCGATGGCGAGCCAGGACGCATCTTCGGGGTTGATGGCCGATTACATCGCCCGCGCCCTCGCAGCGCGGCTGCTGACGCGCGGACAGCCGGCGGCCCCCGGCCCCGTCGCCGGCCTGTGCCCGACGCAGATCGGGCGCGTGCAGGATTATATACGCGCGCATCTCGCGCACCCGATCGGCCTTGCCGACCTCGCGGCGATCGCGGGCACCAGCCAGACGGCGTTTGCCCGCGCCTTCAAACGGGCCACCGGCAGCGCGCCGTACCGGTTTGTGCTGATGGCGCGGATCGAGCGGGCGCGCCGGCTGCTGGCGGGGTCGGGGATGCCGATTTCGGACATCGCGCTGGCCTGCGGGTTCAGTCACCAGGAGCACCTGACGAGGATGTTTCATCGGGAGGTGGGGACAACGCCTTCGGCGTACCGGCGGCAGGTAAGGAACTGAGCGAGCGCTGTTTTTTGTGAACCGGCAGTCGGTTCCTGGAACCTTCGCTCATGGGCTGTGAAGTCGCCCAATCCCATGCGTGAAAGGAGCAAGCGTTGTTTGCTTCTTGTTAAAAAGAAGCGCTGCCTTTGTGCATCTTTCCGTCCGGATCGTGCAGGACGACGCCAGCCCCTCGCGTAACTCTCGGATGAATAGGAGGAAACCGCCAATGCGCGATTTCGATGAACATAACATCACCCAGGCGGTGATCGATCGCTTCGCGGCGACGCCCGATCCGCGTCTCAAGCGCGTCATGACCAGCCTGGTCAGCCATCTGCACGACTTTATCCGTGACATCGAGCCGAGTTTTGCCGAGTGGCAGGCGGCGGTCGGGTATCTCACCCGCACCGGCCAGATGTGCGACGACAAGCGGCAGGAGTTCATACTGCTCTCCGATACGCTCGGCGCCTCGATGCTGGTGGACGCGATCAACCACCGCATGCCGGCGGGTGCGACGGAGACGACGGTCCTGGGGCCGTTTTTCATCGACGGCGCCGCCGCGTTCGCGAACGGCGCCGATCTTGCGAAGGGCGTTGAGGGCGAAACGCTTTTCGTGGAGGCGACGGTGATGAGTGCGGCGGGCGCGCCGCTCGCGGGTGCGACGGTCGATGTCTGGCAATCGGATGCCGAGGGTTTTTATGACGTGCAGCGGCCCGAGCGCGACGAGCATGCGTTGCGGGGCCGGCTGCGCACCGATGCGGCGGGAAAAATCTGGTTCCGCACGATCCAGCCGGCCGCCTACCCGATCCCGTATGACGGCCCGGTCGGCGACATGCTGCGGGCGACCAACCGGCATCCCTGGCGGCCGGCGCATGTGCATTTCATGATCGCAGCAGCGGGATACGAGACGCTGGTCACGCATGTGTTCGTGGCGGGCGATGAGTATCTCGATAGCGACGCGGTGTTCGGCGTCAAAAACTCCCTGGTGACGGAATTCACGCGCCATCAGTCAGGCACCCTGCCCGATGGCGCGCCCATTGCCACACCCTGGCGGCATTTATCCTATCAGTTCGGCCTGAAACCCAGCGCAGATAAAGGTGCAAAACATGATTGAGACGGATGTTCTGATCATCGGCAGCGGGCCGGCCGGTTCGGCGACGGCGCTGCTGCTCTCCACCTACGGCATCAAGAACATGGTGGTGACAAAGTACCGCTGGCTGGCGGAGACGCCGCGCGCACACATCACCAACCAGCGCGCCATGGAGATTTTCCGCGACATGGGGATCGAGGAGGACGTGAAGCGCCTCGCGACCGCGCAGGATTTCATGGGCAACACCGTGTTCTGCACGGCGCTGGCGGGCGAGGAGCTCGGGCGCATCCAGACCTGGGGGACGCATCCCAGGCGCAAGGCGGATTACACGCTGGCGAGCCCGACGACGATCTGCGACATTCCGCAAAACCTGCTGGAGCCGATCCTGCTCGGCAACGCCGCCGAACGCGGCACCCGGGCGCGGTTCGACTGCGAGTATCTGAGCCACGTGCAGGATGAGACCGGCGTCACCGCCACGATCCGCGACCGCCTGAGCGGCGAAGATTTTCAGGTGCGGGCCAAATATCTGGTCGGCGCCGATGGCGGGCGCAGCAAGGTCGCCGAGGATATCGGGCTGCCGTTCGAGGGCCAGATGGGCATCGCAGGCAGCATGAACATCGTGTTTGAAGCGGACCTGTCGGCCTATGTCGCGCACCGGCCGAGCGTGCTCTACTGGGTGCTGCAGCCGGGCTCGAATATCGGCGGCATCGGCATGGGGCTCGTTCGGATGGTGCGGCCCTGGCATGAATGGCTGATCGTGTGGGGCTACGACATCAACGGCGAAGCGCCGAAAATGAACGACGAGCTCGCGACCGAAATCGCGCATAAGCTGATCGGCGATGCGTCCATCCCGATCAAGATCAAGTCGCACTCGGTCTGGACCGTGAACAAGATGTACGCGACGGCACTCAGCCGCGGGCGCGTGTTCTGCATGGGCGATGCGGTGCACCGGCATCCGCCGTCCAATGGTCTGGGCTCGAACACCTCGATCCAGGATGCCTACAACCTCGCCTGGAAGCTCGCGGCCGTGCTGCGCGGGCAGGCCGCTCCCTCGCTGCTCGACAGCTATGAGGCCGAGCGCGCGCCGATCGCCAAGCAGATCGTGACGCGCGCGAACCAGAGCATCGTCGAGTTCGGGCCGATCTTCGAGGCGCTCGGGCTTTTGAACACCGATGATCCGGCGGTGATGCGCGAACACATGGCGGCCCGGAAGATGAACACGCCGGAGGCAGCCCAGCAGCGCGAGGCGCTGCGCCAGGCGATCGCCTTCAAGGACTATGAGTTCAACTGCCACGGCGTCGAGCTCAACCAGCGCTATGCCTCGGGCGCCATCGTCGCGGACCCGCTGCCGGACCCTGGTTTCACGCGCGATCCGGAACTCTATTATCAGCCGACGACCCGGGCGGGGGCGCATCTGCCGCATGTGTGGCTGCAGCGCGGCGGGCGGCCGGTCTCGACGCTCGACCTCGCCGGACAGGGCAGGTTTTTGCTCCTGACCGGGATCGGCGGGGAGGACTGGGCGGCGGCGGGCAGGCGCGCGGCCGCGGCGTTCGGCGTCGGGATCAACGTCGCCGTGATCGGGCCGGACCGCGACTATGAGGATGCGCATGGCGAGTGGGCGCTGGCGCGCGAAATCGCCGAGGCCGGCTGCCTGCTGGTGCGGCCGGATATGCTGATCGCCTGGCGCGCGCCGGCGAAGGCCGCCGATGCGGGGGACGCGCAGGCGCAGTTGTTCGCAGCCCTCGGCCATGTGCTCGGGCGGGACGTGGAGGCCGCTGTCGCAAAAGCGGCCTGAGGCCAGAGACTATAAAAAAACAAAAGCAAGGGAGATAACGCCATGAATGAGAAACTTTTGCTGAGCCGGCGAAGCGGCTTGAAGGCGGCGGGGGCGGCCGCGATGGCCGCTGCCCTGCCGCGCCCGGGCCGCGCCGCCGCCCCCGTCAAAGTCGGCTATGTCAGCCCGGAGACCGGCCCGCTCGCCCCCTTCGGCGCCGCCGACGCCTTCGTCATCTCGGCGCTGAAACCCGAGCTCGCGGCGCGCGGCATCATGCTCGAGGTGCGCGACAGCCAGTCCGACCCGAACCGCGCCGCCACCGTCGCCAACGACCTGATCAACGACAACATCTCGCTGATGCTGGTATCCTCAACGCCGGAGACGACCAACCCGGTCTCCGACCAGTGCGAGCTCGCCGGCGTGCCGTGCATCTCGACCGTCTCGCCCTGGCAGGCCTGGTTCTTCAACCGCGGCGGCGTGCCGGGGACCGGCTTTACCTACACTTACCATTTCTTCTGGGGCCTCGAAGACGTCATCGCGGTCTATACCGGCATGTGGCACCAGCTTTCGACCGACAAGACGGTCGGCGGTCTGTTTCCCAATGACGGCGACGGCAATGCCTGGAGCAACACGGTGCACGGCTTCCCGCCGGCTCTGGACGATCAGAAGTTCAAGCTGATCAATCCCGGGCACTTCCAGGACCTGTCCTCGGATTTCTCGGCCCAGATCAACGCCTTCAAGGCCGGCAACGCGGACATCGTCACCGGCGTCGTGATCCCGCCGGACTTCGTGACCTTCTGGACGCAGGCCAAGCAACAGGGCCTGCACCCCAAGATCGTGACGATCGGCAAGGCGCTGCTGTTCCCCGAGACGCTGAACGGCCTCGGCGCCTCCGGCAACAACCTCTCGACCGAGGTGTGGTGGACGCCGCACCATCCGTTCACGTCCTCGCTGACGAAGCAGAGCGCGCGCCAGCTGGCTGCTGCCTATACCCAGGCGACCTCGAAGCAATGGACCCAGCCGATCGGTTTCGCGCATGCGCTGTGCGAGGTCGCCGTGGACGTGCTCGGGCGCGCGAGCGACCCGACCGACCGCGAAAAAGTCCTGGCGGCGGTGACGTCGACCAACCTGAACACGATCGTCGGGCCGATCTCCTGGGCGCACGGGCCGGTCAAGAACGTCGCGAAAACCCCGCTGGTCGGCGGCCAGTGGCGCGCGACCTCGGGCGGCGCCTACCCGTATGACCTCGTGATCACCGAGAACACGCAGGCGCCGATGATCCCGGCCGGCGGCCGCATGGAACTGCTCGCTTGATCCTGCGCCTTGTCGGCCTGCGCAAAGCCTACGGCGCCCTGACGGTGACCGACAACCTCTCGCTCGACGTCGCGGGCAACGAGGCGGTCGGCATCATCGGGCCGAACGGGGCCGGCAAGAGCACGTTGTTCAATTTGATCACGGGGGACGTGCCCGTCTCGGCGGGCACCATCGAATTTGACGGGGCCGATGTGACCGGCCTGCCGCCGCATCGGCGCGCTGGGCTCGGCATCGCGCGCTCCTACCAGATCCCGCAGCCATTCGATGGCATGAGCGTGCTGGAAAACCTGCTGGTCGGCGCCCGCTTTGCCGGCCGCGCGCGCGTGCGGCAGCCGCGCGCCGCCTGCATCGCGATCCTCGAGCGCTGCGGCCTCGCGCGCAAGATGAATGCCGCGGCCGGCAGCCTCACGCTGCTCGACCGCAAGCGCCTGGAGCTCGCGCGCGCGCTCGCGACCGCGCCGCGCCTGCTGCTGCTGGACGAGATCGCGGGCGGGCTGACCGACGGGGAGGCCGGCGAGCTGGTCCACCTGATCCGCGCCATCCATGCCGAGGGGGTGACGATCATCTGGATCGAGCACGTGCTGCACGCGCTGATCCCGGCGATCTCGCGCCTGGTGGTGCTGAGCTTCGGGCAGCTGATCGCCGACGGCCCGCCCGCCGCCATCATGGCGATGCCGGCCGTGCGCGCGATCTATCTCGGCATCGAGGGAGATGTCGCCGCGTGAGCCTGCTGGAGACGACGGGCCTGACCGCGTTCTACGGCGATTTCCAGGCGCTGTTCGGGATCGACCTGCATGTCGACGAAGGCGAGGTGATCGGCCTGATCGGCGCCAACGGTGCCGGCAAGACCACGCTGCTGCGGGCGATCACGGGCCTGCTGGGGAGGCTTGGCGGGCAAATCAGCTTTGCCGGTGCGCCGATCGGGGGGATGCGGGCGGAGCTGCTGGTCAAGCGCGGCATCGCGATGGTGCCGGAGGGGCGAAAACTGTTCCCCTCGCTCACCGTGCAGGAAAATCTGACGCTGGGCGCCTATGCCGGGCGGCCGGGCGCCTGGAACCTCGAGCACGTCTACAACCTGTTTCCCATTCTGGCCGAGCGCCGGCACGCGGCCGCGACGAAACTCTCCGGCGGGCAGCAGCAGATGGTGGCGATCGGGCGCGCGCTCATGTCCAACCCCAGCCTGCTGTTGTGCGACGAGATCAGCCTCGGCCTGGCGCCGGTGGTGATCGCCGATGTCTACGCCGCCCTGCCCGTGATCCGCGCGACCTCGACCAGCATCATCCTGGTCGAGCAGGATATCGGGCAGGTCATGCGCGTCGCCGACCGGCTGTACTGCCTGCGCGAGGGCCGCGTGGTGCTCGAAGGCGCTGCGGCAGCGCTTGACCGGCAGCAGATCAACGACGCCTATTTCGGTACGATGGCGGCCAAGGCATGATTTTCTGGATCGACATCATCGTGCAGGGCCTGCTGGTCGGCGGGTTTTACGCGCTGTTCGCAACCGGGCTGTCGCTGATGTTCGGCGTGATGCGCCTGGTCAACCTCGCGCATGGCGACATCATCATCCTCGCCGCCTTCGCCGCCCTCGCGATCGTGCGGCTCACGGGGCTGCCGCCGCTGCTCTGCCTGGGGCTGGTGATCCCGCTGATGGGGCTGCTCGGCTACGCGCTGCAGCGGCTGGTGCTGAACCGCACGCTGGGCCGCGACGTGCTGCCGCCGCTGCTGGTGACCTTCGGTATCTCGATCATCATCCAGAACGGGCTGCTGCTGGGATTCTCCGCCGACAGCGAGAGCCTGCCGATAGGCGACCTCACGACCCGCAGCGTGACGCTGCTGCCCGGCCTCGCGGTCGGGCTGTACCCGCTCGCGGTGCTGCTGATGGCGGCCCTCGTGATCGGCGGCCTGCAGCTGCTGATCTACAAAACCTCGCTCGGCGCTGCGGTGCGGGCGGCCTCGGATGATCCGGTGACGATCCGGCTGATGGGCGTCGACAACCGGCACATCTTTGCCCTTGCCGCCGCGCTCGGCTTTGCCGTCGCCGGGCTCGCGGGCGTGCTGATGGGCGGGTATACGAGTTTTTCGCCGTCGAGCGGGCCGCAGAACCTGCTGTTCGGATTCGAGGCGATCATCATCGGCGGCCTTGGCAATCTTTGGGGCACGCTGATCGGCGGCGTCATACTCGGGGTCGCGCAGGCGCTCGGTGCCGCGATCGACCCTGGCTATCAGGTGCTGGCCGGGCATGTGGTGTTTCTCGCGATCCTGCTCGCCGCCCCGCGCGGGTTGTTTCCGCGGATGGCGTCATGAGCGTGTCGGACCGCAAAGCGCCGCCCATGCGGGCGCGCCTCGCCACGATGATGCAAGGCGGCACCGGCTGGGTCATGCGCGCGCGGACGCCCTGGCTGCTCGCCGGCACCCTGGTCGCGGGCGCGCTGCTGCCGCTGCTGGGCGACAACCACGCGCGCCAGTTCGGCTTCGAATTCGCGACGATCCTGACGCTCGCCTGCCTGTGGAACCTGCTCGCGGGCTATGCCGGGGTGATCTCCATCGGCCAGCAAGCGTTTGTCGGGCTCGGCGGCTACTTGCTGGTGTGCCTCATCGTCTTCGCGGGCCTGCCGGCGCTGGCCGCGGTGCCGCTCGCCGGGCTGCTGACGGGCCTGATCGCGCTGCCGGCGGCCGGCCTCGTGTTCCGGCTGCGCGGCCCGCATTTCGCAATCGGCACCTGGGTGCTCGCGGAGGTTTTCAGGCTGGGCTTCGCGCAGGTCTCGGCCCTCGGCGGCGGCTCGGGCATGTCCCTCCCCGTCCCCGCCATTCTCGCCATCAGCCATAGCCGGCCGGCGCGGTTGCTGTTGTTCTACGAGCTCGCGGCCGGGCTTGCACTCGCCACGCATCTGCTGGCCTGGCGGCTGCTGCGCTCGCGCTACGGCCTGGCGTTGACCGCGATCCGCGACTCCGAGGCGGCGGCGGCCAGCCTCGGCGTCGATGTCGGGCTATTGAAACGCGCGGCTTTCGTGCTGATCGCGGGCCTTACGGGGCTGACCGGCGCGCTGCTGTTCCTGCAGAACGTGCGCATTTCGCCGGATGCCGCGTTCAGCGTCAACGACTGGACGGCGACGATCATTTTCATCGTCGTGATCGGCGGCATCGGGCGGCTCGAGGGGCCGTTGATCGGGTGCGCGGTGTTTTTCAGTTTCCGCGCGGCGTTCGCCGAGAGCGGGCCGTGGTATCTGATGGGGCTCGGCGCGCTGGCGATCGGGATGATGTTGGTGCAGCGGCGGGGAATTGCGGGGGTTTTGGAGAGCAAGCGCTACTTTTTTGAAAAAAAGTAGCAAAAAACTTTTGCCATCCTGCGCGATGGGCGTTGGGCGTTGGCGCCGTCAGAGCCGATAGCCCAGGTTATCAAAGTTTTTTTGCTATTTTTTGTTCACAAAAAGTAGTGCTTTCTATTCTTCCTCAATAATCCGAAGCCCCAGCTCATGATCGCCTGTCCAGGCAATCAGTACCGGCCGCCGCTTGCCATCGGTATGTTCAAGGGCGAGCAGTGCGCCCGCCGGAACGGGGGCCTGCACGGAGACGCGGTAGCCGCCGGCGGAGGCGTCCAGTATTTTGCAGGGAATGGGCGGGTGCTCACGATCCAGCACGATCAGTTTGGTACGTTGCGCCGTGCGCGCGATACCGGTGATCGAGGTTCGCGAAAAGTGCCGCTTGTTGCCGTCCGCGTGCGCTTCCTCGTGCAGCGTTATCTGGGGTTCCTGCCGCACCGCCGGGTTTTTCTCATTAATCTTTTTTTGCATCAATAGTGACCCTCAGCGTCGTCCTGAGATAGTATTTACTACCCATTAGACCGTGACACATTTTCGAGCGTTTTACCAGAGGTGCGGGACATATGTGGCGTCACGAGACGGTCAGGCGCCGTATGGTTTCATCATGGACGACCCGGTTGCGGCCGCCGGCTTTTGCGACATAGAGGCGCTTATCGGCGATCAGCAGGACATGGTTGGGCGTGTCGGCCTCATCGCTCGAAGCCGCGCCGATGCTGATGGTGACGCCGGGGATGCCGAGGCTGGCGAGCCAGTCGTGGTTTTCGATCTCGGCGCGCATGCGTTCGCAGATGGCGCGGCCGATGGCGGGATCGGCATCCCGCACCAGCACGGCGAATTCCTCGCCGCCATAGCGGGCCGGAACATCCTGCGGGCGGCAGCAGGCCCGCAGGATATGGGCGATGTGGCGCAACACCTCGTCGCCCGACAGATGCGAATAGGTATCGTTGACCTGTTTGAAGTGGTCGACGTCGATCATCGCGATCATATAGCGCTCAGCGCTGGTCACCGCCTCGCATAACGCATGTTCGAGGCGCCGCCGGTTCGGCAGGTTTGTCAGGCTGTCCTCGAGCACGGTGCGGCTGAGGCGTTCGGTTTCCTGCAGCAGGTTTAGTTTTTCGACCTCGAGCACCTGCATGCGGCGCTGCTGGGCTTCTGCCTCGGCGCGCAGCTTGTGGTTCTCGAACCCGACGGCCGCGAGATGGGCGCGGCGCTGTACGGCCTGTTCGGCCATCCGCACGTACATGTCATGGAAGCGCTTGTAGGCGTGCAGCGCTTCCTGGTAGCGGCCTGCCCATTCGAATGCTAGTGCTAGCTGCTGGCAGGTTTGCACGGCCTGCTCGATGTCACCGGTGCTTTCGGTTGATAAGCTCTGTTCAAGATAGGCGATGGCCTCCTCGAAAAGGCCCATGCCGAGGAGCACGAGACCGCGGGTATATTGGTAGTGGACCGTGGCGCGCGGACCGGGCGTGCCGCCGAGGGCGTCATGCGCGTTGAGGCATGCCTGGGCCGCCGCGAAGTCACCCGTTTCGCAGTAGAATTCGGCCTGGTTGCAAAGCAGAAGGCGTTCGGACCAGAGATCGCCGCAGCGCCGCGCGGCGGCTAGGCCCCGCTCGCCGGTCGCAATGGCCAGACTGAGATAGTGCCGGCCGGCGTCGAGATCGCCGCGATCGCGAGCCTGCGTGCCAAGTTCCGCTAGAGCGCCTGCCTGGTTCGCTAGGACGCGGCCAAGATGCAAGTCATCGTTCAGGTGTTCCGCGATCGTCACGGCTTCCTCAAGGAAGGTCAGCGCCTTTTCCAACTGCTTGACCAGCCAGTAGACGATGCCCATGACGTTGAGCGCGAAGGTCTCGGTGACGGGATCGCCCGAGCGGCGGGCGAGACTTAAGGCGCGCAACGCCTCGTCGAGGCCAAGCTCGCTATCCGCCCTCTGCAACAAGAGCCACGCATAGATGGCGCGCGACTTGGCCTCGCCCGCTATCTCGCCCAGCTGGCGGAATATGGCGCCGCCGTCGCGCGCGTGCTCAAGCCCCTCATCGACCATCCCGAGCTGCGCGCAGCAGAAGGCAATCAGATAGTGGCAACCGGCCTGCACCGGTGGATCGGCTTGCTCTGTCGCCTGGCGCAACAGCTCGCGGGCGCGGGCCAGGCCCTCGGCCATCCGGCCGGTCGAAGAGCATTGCCAGATCGCCGCGAGCTCGCCGGCCGCGGCGCCGGAAGGCCCGTCCATGGGCAATTCGAGTGCTGACCCCTCAATGTCGTTCACGGGGCCCGCCGGATCATCGAGGCGCTAGATCCGAAACCGGCGGTCTTTGACTGCCTCATTTTACTGCCGCGGGCAAAAACCATAAACCGGGCTGACAAACCGGCCGAACGCGCGTGTGAACTGGTCGTTCTAAGAGGCTGTAACAACTTCATTTCTACCACGCGAGCCAATTTCATTCTGTGGTTGTACACGAAACGACCGGCACGCACACCAAAAAAACGTTCGGCTACAGAATTTCTTGGCGCCGCGCAACGGCCGCACGCGGGCAGGCACCGCGCGGTGTTGGTATACCGCTCAGGTCGTCGATGTGCTAGATGCGACCTGCCATTTTCCGTTGACCTTGCAGGCGACCTGCGTCTGCTCGCTAGCGCCGTCGGTCGTCGTCGCGGTGTTACGGAAGGTGCTGCAGAGATCGCCGGTCGAGGCATCCTTGTAGGTTTTTACAGGCTGGATCGATCCGGTATCGCCGTTCTGGCTCTTCCACGCAACCGCCTGATACTCCGCCTGCGGCTTGGCGGGGACCTTCCGGTAGTGGCCGTGGATCTTGCGGTAGGTCGGGCCTTGCGCCTGTGCCGCGGTTTCCACCGGCACCGGCTTGTTCTGCGCATACACATCGGCCTGCTGCAACGCCGCCTCCATCGCCTCCTGCTGGCATTGCTGGTCGGTGCGGTTGCCGATGAAATAGCCAGCACCGGCGCCGACCACCGTGGCAAGCGCTGTATCGAGAAAATTGCCGTGGGTGACGATTGCGGTGGTCAGGCCGAAGGCGCCGCCGCCGATGGCGGCATCGACCGCCGCATGGTCCACGCTGCAGGAATCGCCACCGCCGCCGCTGGCGGTCGGCATCCCCGGCAAGCCCATGCCGGTCCCGGCGCAGCCGGGCAGCATGGCAACGACGCCGAACGAGATCAGCAGCGTGCCGGCCGACATCTTGATCATACGCATCATCTTCAACACTCCGTCTTTGGCTAAAGGTTAGTTCGACATGGCCCACAGGCCGAGATGGGCGGCCTGCGCCTGCTGCTGGTCAGCCGCGTAGGACGCTGGCAAATCAGCTGCGCTGGGATCGATTTGCGCCAGCCCGTGCCGCAGCATCAGCTCGGCGACGTCCTGTTCGCCGACAAAACACTGGTAGTCGCCGCTGCCTTGCGGGTTGCATGTCACGTCGCCGCCGTAACGGGCGAGCAGGGTCTTGGCGTTATTGACGAGGGCGGCGACTTTGCCGGGATCGGCGAGCGGATCCTCGAGGCCCCAGAGGTTGATGGCATCGCCGTGCCCGGCGACCATGAAACTCGTCGAGTCGAAAATATTGCCGATCGCACCCTGCACCGCCGCGCGGACGGGCAATTCGGGTTTGGGTATATTCACGGCGATTGGCGGCGGGGGCGGTGGCTGCGCGATGGCCGGCTGCGCGTCGTGGCGCGCGGCGGTATCGCCGTTTTGCGGCGCGGACGTCGCGTGCGTCGTCCCGCCGGTATGTACGACCTTCGCCGGACCGGTGCCAAAAACGACGTAGGCGGCGGCAACGCAGATCAGGATCGCGCCGCCGAGGGCGAGCAGCGGCCAGGGCAATGCGGCCCTGGTTGGCAGCGCTGCCACGCCGTTAGCGCCGGCCGGCGTCATCCGCAAAGGCTCAGGCGCGCGCGCGGTCTTCGGCGTTGGCCGCGCCGCAGTGCCGCCGAGCGGCGGGGGCGGCATGGTAACACCCGGCTGCGCCACCATCTGGCGCAGGATCGCGATCGACTGGCGCTGGATGTCGGCGAGACCGAGCGCCTCGCCGAACGCCTCCACACTCTCGAAGCGGTCGCGCGGGTCTTTCTCGAGGGCGCGCATCAGCGCCTTGTTGATCTGCGCCGGCAGCTCGGGCACGCGCTTAGTCAAAGCCGGCGGCGTAACCTCGAGGTGACCCCTTTGCGTCTCAAAGTCGCTATCGGCATCGAAGGGCACGGTGCCGCACAGCATCTCGTAGAGCACGATCGCGAGGCTGTAGAGGTCGCTGCGCTCATCGCCCTCCTTGCCGCGGATCTGCTCGGGCGACATGTAGGCGGGCGTGCCGATCATCTTGCCGGCCTGCGTGAGACGTTTCGAGCCGCGCACCCGGGCGATGCCGAAATCCATCACCTTCACCTCGCCGTTCGGCGTGATCATCAGGTTGGAGGGCTTGATGTCGCGGTGGATGGTGTTTTTCTCATGCGCGTAGGCAAGTCCCGCAATGGTCTGCGGCATGATCGCGAGGGCTTCGGCGACCCAAAGTTTCTTGCGCCGCAAAATACTATCCAGGGTCTCGCCGCGCACCAGTTCCATCACCATGAACGGCTTTGGCTCTTCCTCGAGCGTGAACAGCGTCGTGATGTTGGGATGATGCAGATTGCTGAGGTTTTTGGCCTCCTCCATGAAGCGCTCGAGCAGCATCGTGTCGCTGGCGAGCTCGGGTTTGAGCACCTTGATCGCGACCGGCCGGTTGAGCCGGACATCGACGGCGCCGTAGACCTGGCCGAGGCCGCCCGCCCCCAGCGTCTCGCGCAGTTCGTAGCGGCCCAGTGTCAGCACGCTCATGGATGGTCTCCGTTCGGATGGATGTTGGCGGGCCGGGTCGCATGATCAGGCCCCGTGCGGGTCGCACCATCAGGCCCCGTGCGGGTCGCACCATCAGGCCCCCCTGCTGGCGTTCGCGCATCGACGGCGATGACGCCGACCGACACATTGTCGCTGCCGCCCGCGGCAAGTGCTGCGTCGAGCAGGACGCGGCAGGCCTGCGCCGGCGGATGGACGAGGGCGGCCGCCAGGACCGGCTTTGGCACGAGGTCGCTGAGACCGTCCGAGCAGAGCAGAAAACGGTCGCCGGGCTCGAGCTTTTGCGGCAGCCTCAGGCATTGCGGCGCGATGTGTTCGGCGGTGCCGAGCGCCTGCAGGATCACGTGGCGCTCGGGGTGGATATCGGCCTCCGCGGCGCTGATGACGCCCTCGCTGAGCAGGCGGCCGACCAGCGAGTGGTCGACGCTGATCTGGGCGAGCACGCCGCCGCTGAGCCGGTAGGCGCGGCTGTCGCCGATATGGGCGAGGTAGGCGTCGCCTCCTTGGATCGCGAGCGTCGTGCAGGTTGTTCCCATCCCGGCGCATTCCGGCACCGCGCACGCGCGCGCGCGTATGGCGTCGTTGGCGGCGGCGAAGCTCGCGGCGAGCCGGGATGCGATGTCGCCGCCAGTCCCGTCCAGATAGTGCCGGGTGATGATCTGCACGGCCATCGCACTTGCGACCTCGCCCGCCGCGTGGCCGCCCATGCCATCGGCGACCATCGCCAGCGCCCGTGGCGGCCCGCCATCTGCCGGCAGCATGTAGGCGACGGCATCCTCGTTGGTTTCACGCACCCGGCCGCGGTCGGTGAGCATGGCGGCGGTGAGGGTAAACCCCGCCGCCTCGTCGTCCTGTCCGGTCATCTGGCGCATCGCCCTGCTCTGCTGCGGTTGGTGATTGGCGCTTGCGCTCAATTCACGGTGGAGGGGGTCAGAAGCTCCTGCGCGAAATGGATCGGGACCGCGTAGGTCACGGTGGCCCCGGCATTGTCGCCGCCGCCATAGGTGAAGATGCCGATGACATTGCCACGGTTATCAAATACCGGGCCGCCGCTATTGCCGTGGCCGGTGGAGTTGTCGGTGAGCTGGTAGACCTCGCCCATCGCCCCCTGCTCCGTGCCGCCGCCGGCCGCCGTCACCGGCTTGCCGATGGCAGCGATGTTGCCGGTGGTGACGGTCATCGTCGGCAGCGCCTGCTCGTCCTGCGCCGCGACGCCGTTCTCGACGACGTAGCGGGTGAAGATCGTATCCGGTGTGACGCCCGGATAGCCGATGACGGTGACCGGATCGCCGGCATGAACGTTGTTGCCGGCGGCAAGCGGAATCGCGGGCAGGCTGCTGATCGCATCGATCTTGATGATCGCGACGTCGGCTGCGTCCGAGTAGCTCACCAGCGTGGCCTGGGTGCGGCTCTGCTGGCCGGGCAGCAGCACCTGCAGCGTATCGTTCACGCCTTGAAAACTGTCCTCGGCGATCGGCACCGGCGCGTCGCCATCGAAGATGATACCGCCGGTCCCCGGTATCCAGGCCTTGAGGTCGTTGTAGCCGTCCTGGTCGAGCGGGTCGACGACCGGCTGGCCATGCGCGTCGATCGCGGGCCGGCCGTCATCGTTCAGCGTTATGACGATGCCGTTCTGCGGGTCGATCATGTCGGAGGCGGAGACCATCCAGCCGGCGGCGACGTGCTTGTTGGTGACGATCGTGCCGTTGCCCGCGACGATGAAACCGCTGCCGCGACCGCTCTCGCCGAACAGCTCGTTATTGCCGGCGCGCGAGCTCGCATCCGTTGTCAGCCAGGGCACCGTCTTGCCGCCCGGCAGCTTCACATAAACCGGAATGGGGTTGTTGTGCTCATCATAGATCAGCTTTTGATAGACCGGCGTGCCGGTGCGCGTGTCGATCAGCTTCCAGCCGAGATACACGACGACGGTCGCATTGCCGTATTTCGACGCGATGTCGGCGGGGCTGAACGTTTTTGGCTGGTTGACGACGCTCTGCACCTGGTTGTTCACGCTCGCGAGGTTCTGGTTGAGCAGTTTCTGGCTCATCTGGCTGTTATGGTAGAGCGCCGCGCCGCCGACGGCGGCCGCCACCAGCACGGCGGCCATGCCGTACATCAGCAGGCGGCTCTGCGATTTGCGCTCGCTCATCAGAAGCCGCTGCACCGTCTCATGGCCGACGCCCTGCTTGGGCGCCTCGCCTGCCGCCGCCGGCGGCTGCATCGTCGGCGTCGTCGCCGGGGCGTGCGCATGGGTCGTGGCCTGCGCCGTGGCGTCACCAAACCGGGTAGCCCCCGCCGGCATCGCCTTCATCACCCGCGTGCGCGGCGCCAGATTGGCCGGCAGGGGCTGCAGATCGAACCCGAGGCGCGGGCCGCCGCGCGCGAGCTCTATCGTGTCGCCTGGCATCAACTCGACCTCGCCGACAATGCGCGCGCCATCGAGAAACGTGCCGTTGCGGCTATCAAGGTCGGCCAGCGTGAAGCGGACATTGCCGGCGGCATCGCGGCTGATCCGTATGGCGGCGTGGCGGCGCCCGACTAGATCATCCTGGCCATCGATCACGACGTTGGCGCCGGGATCACGGCCCATGACGACTTCACTGGCGCCATCTAGTGCGATCTGCTCGATCTGGTTCTGCTTCGCACCGCTGAGATGCGTGATCAAAATTTTTGTGCTCATGGCTTCCTCGGCTTTCATGGTTTGCGACATTGCGGTGGAAGAATGTCTAATTGTCAGCGTTTGCGGGGCCAAGCACGAACTCGGGCGCAAGAAAATTCAGATTTTGTCCGGCGTCGATCCCAACGTTTTCGTCCCTGTTGATGCGCGAATTCCGCCCACCAAATATGCCGAATGGTGGCTGGTGAAAATCGGGATTCGTGGCCGCCAAAAATCACGGGATTTCCCCGTTTGTTCCTCTAGACTTCCGGATTTGACCTTGACGGCCGGACCGCTTTGCGCGGCCGGGTGGGCGAGGCCGCGGCGGCCGTATCCACGGCCTGGTAGATGATGCGATAGACGCCGGCACCGATCAGCGCGCCGGGCTTCAGGGTTTCCCGCTTTTGCAGGCGGATGTTGTCAACAAAGGTCCCGTTGGTGGATTGCATATCCGTGATGGCGGTACGGTCGGACCCGATATCGATGCAAAAATGCGTGCGCGAAATGGTGTGGCTCTCGAGCCGGATCGCGCTCGGCGCCCCACGCCCCACGATGGTCTCGCCGCTCGGCAGTATGAACGTTTCCACAAAATCACTGCCGCGCATGACCAGCAATTCGTGGCGCAGCGCCTGGTGATCGGGCTCCTGCCCCGCGGTTGGCAGCCGTATCGTTTGATCCTTGGTCGCGGGCGCGCAGGCCACCTCGCCAAGCTGCGCCATAATGCGGCCAAGGTCGGCGGCCGTGGCATCGAGCGCCTTCAGAAAAAACGCTGCGGCATTGGAGGACAATCCAACATGCAGGGTTTTCCCGGGGTGGCGCTCCAGCATGCCCGTGCTGATCAGATAATTGATGTGATCCCGCGTCGTCTGAAAATTTTGCCGGCTGAGTTTCAGCAAGGCGGCCGCGAGATCATCGGCCAGCACGCCGGCGCTGTGACCAGGGTGCTGCAGCGCATTTTCCAGCAGCAGCCGCAGCACGGTCCAGTGCGAGAGCGACAGCACGTTGCGCCGGGCCTCCAGTGCTCGCGCCCGCGAAAGGCCGCCAGCCTCACAGATACCGGCGACGGCCGCCTGAAAATGGCCGATATGGCAATGCGCGGCGACCGCCAGAAGGTCGCGCGCTTCACGGTCGAGCGCCTCGGGTGCGATCGTGAGTGACTGGCCAGCCGACCGTTGCAGACGCGCGAGCGCGGATGAGGTGGCGCCCAGAAAACGGTCATAGCGGGTGAGAAGGTCCTGTGTCGCCATGATGATCGAGCGCGACGACAGGGTCGACGGCTCGGCCGTGATCAGACCCGCTTCCACGCTATGGCGAATGCGCTCCTTGATCGTGGCATCATCCAGCAGAAACAACTGCTTGATATGTCCCGATAGCTCACCGAATTGACAGCCAAGACGGTGCCGCACGCATAGAAAGCTCGCAATATGTTGCTGCGCGCGCCGGTTCATGTTCGGTAGATGCGCAAACCATGCCTGCTGCACGTCGCCCAGAAACAGGGCAACATCCGCCGGCACAAGGAGGGCCGTTAGTGGCCGCGCGGCGATCCCGCCGCTACTGGATGCAGCCATCAACCGACGCCCGCGGACGGCACGCTAACGCGTGACCAAAACCGCCATGGTCGATAAGATCTGGAACGATACAAGTGCTCATGCCACGATGCGCCACCACAGCGAAAAGACGAGACCTCGGCTTTATTTACGTTGAAGGCTGCCGGAAAAGCAATGTTATTGGTATAACAACATGTGAGGGACGGACCGTTTGAAGACCTCGGCGGCGCGGCCGCGTTTTTCCATGGGGCCGGACGGTAGGGCTGCGAACCGGATCAATCACGCCGGGTAACATATGTTGCTATACAACTCTGGCGGCTTTACCTCGCTGCAAGGTTAACAAAGTTGAGGCTCTGCATATGCGTTTGCATATATCCACGCCCATGCTAGACTTTTGCCGAAATGAACAACCCGACGGGCAGGCTGCGCGATGACAGTATGCGGCTGCCGGCAGCCGTACGGGCTAGTCTGGCCGTGATGACATGATGCCGAGCCTGCCGGTCATCCGCAACCTCGGCGGCTGCGGCGGTACACTGCTCTCGCGGCTGTTCAGCGCGCTGCCCGGCACGCTGGTCCTGAGCGAAACCAATCCACGCTCCGTGCACCTGTTCGCCGGGCACCTGAACCCGCTCGCTCAACTTCGCCGCTGGCATCCGGCACATCTCGATGGCCTGCGCAATTTCGATGACGCCGAGATCGGCCATCCTGAAAAATTCGGCGAGATGCTGACCCGCCTGCATGGCAACGTGCTGCGCGGCGGCGGGCAGCTGATCGTGCGGGATTTCAACTACGCCGATTTCATCGGCGTGCCCTTCATCTGGCCCGTGCCGTTCGACAGCGCGCTCGATATCGCGGCCGCCGGCCGGTTCACGCTGCGCGACATCGCGCTCGTGCGGTCACCCGGCGCGCAGCTCGCGAGCCTGCGCACGCATCGCGCCCTCACCCAGGTGCTGACGGCAGGCGTGTTTTTGCGCGGCTACGAGACGTTTGTGGAGGTTTTCCGAGCAGCGCCGCGCTTCACCTACGAGGCGCTCGTCACGGCGCCGGCGGCGACCCTGCAAGCCATGTGCAATGCCCTGGAGGTACCGTTTGACGCCGCGGCACTTACGGGTTTTGCCACTGTCACCTCAGTCACCGGCAGCAGCGCGCGTCTCGCGGAGCCGGTCATCGCGCCACCGGCCGTCTCGCAGGCGGTGATCTCGGCGACCGCCGAGCTTGCGCGGCTGCCGGGCTATCACGCTCTCTGCGAGCGGCTTGGCTACGATCCTGGTTCGCCCGGCCGATGATCCTCGACATACAACGGCTGAGCAAGCGCTTCGGCAGCACAGTGGCGGTCGACGATGTTAGTTTCAGCGCCGAGGGCGGCGAGATCCTCGGGCTGCTCGGCCCCAACGGTGCCGGCAAGAGCACGCTCGTGCACATGATCGCGCAGTTGATCGCGCCCGATGCCGGCCGCATACGCTTGTTCGGCGAGGTGTTGGCGACCAACCGGAGCAAGACCGCGCGCCGGATGAACATCGCCTCGCCCTATGCGGCCCTGCCCGGGCGCCTAACGGTGCGTGAGAACCTCGCCGTCTATGCCGGGTTGTACGGGCTGCGCCGGCCGGCGCGGCGCATCGCCGACCTGCTCGAGGAGATGGGGATCGCGCCGCTCGCCGATGTGCTGGTCGCGCGCCTGTCCTCTGGCCAGGCGGTGCGCGCCGGGCTCTGCAAGGCGCTGCTGAACGAGCCGGAGCTGTTGCTGCTCGACGAGCCGACCGCCTATCTCGATCCCGGGATCGCGCTGCGCACGAGGGGCTTGCTGCGGCGGCACCGCGACAGCCGGGGCATGACCATCCTGCTCACCTCGCACGATCTTGCCGAGGTCGAAGAACTCTGCGGCCGCATCGTGCTGCTCCGGCGCGGCCGCATCGCGGCCTGCGGCACGCCCGGCGAGGTCGCGCGCGCTGTCCTCGGACGGCGGGACGACGCAAGCTTGCGGGACGCCTTTCTCGCCGTCGCCACGCTCGACGGATGAATGCCCTGCGGATCGCCGCGGTGATGCGCAGGCACGGCTATGAGACCGTCCGCAATCTCGACCGCATTGCCGATATGCTGCTCTGGCCGCTCCTCGATGTCCTGACCTGGGGCGTTTTCAGTCTCTATCTGCAGCGGCTGCATACCGGGCGCTGGCCAGGGCCGGCGACGCTGATCCTCGGCATCATTTTCTGGGGGATCTTCAGGGCAGTTCAACGCGACATCGCGGTCGGGTTCCTGGCCGAAATCTGGACCCGCAACATCGTCGGCCTATTCGCCTCGCCACTAACGGTGAGCGAACACATGCTCGCCCTGCTCATTGTCGCCGTGCTCAAACTCGTATTACCGGCGGCTTTGGCGCTGGGGCTCGCCGTCATCATCGCCGGCACCACTTGGGTTCGCACCGCGTTGGCGCTGGCACCCGATATCGCCATCCTCGTCCTTTCAGGAGCCGCCACAGGCATCCTCGTCACCGGGCTGATCCTGCGGTTCACCTCACGGGTGCAGACCCTCGCCTACGGTCTTGCAGGCGGGCTGATGCCGCTCTCTTGCGTGTTCTATCCGCTGAGCGCGCTGCCGCCGGTGCTGCAGCGCGCGGCCTGGTGCCTGCCGATGACACATGCCTTCCAGAATATGCGCGCGGTGCTTGGGGGCGATGACGCGGCGGGGGATTTGGCATGGGGGTTCGGGCTCAGCGCGTTAGCATTGATGAGCGCGTCCCTGCTGTTTCGCCGAATCGTGCAAGCGGCGCGGCGCCGGGGCCATCTGGTGAAACTAGATTAAGAACAAAGCGTTTCTTTCACAAAAGAAGCAAAAACTCCCGATACGCCCGGCCATGAGCGTCAGCCTTGTCAAATCCCATGGCCCGAGTGAACAAAAGTTTTTTGATACTTTTTTTTAAAAAAGTAGCGCTTACTCACAAAGCCCGCGCAAGATTCTGATCGCACCAGGCAACCGCCTTCCCAAACAACGCATGATCACGAAAAAACACCGCGTTACCCCAGGAATGCGGCAGCGTCGCGCGGCTGTTGCAGTAAAAACCGAGCTGTCCCTCAGTATCGACGCGGTAGATCACGATATGCGAGAGGTAGCCGAGGCCACGAAGCTGCGTCACTGCGGTTGCGAGTTCGCCATGCCCGGCGGTGCCAAACGGATGCTGGTTATCCCAAAACTCCGTCACGATGACCTCGCTGTGGACGCTGCCCAAGCCATCGATCACCGCCTGGTCATGGCCCTCGGTGTCGATTTTGAGCACCGCCACATGCGTAGGCACGGCGCCCTCGGCGGCAAGGCTTGCCAGTGAACGGATTTGCACAGCTTCGGTCTGATTGAACCGCAGATCGTCCAACATCGGATGTGGCACCAGGCTGTGAAACAGCGAGGCGTTCCATTTTTTGGCATCCGAGCCATCGACCGCGACGTGCAGCGTACCCACGTCGTCTGCCTTACTGATGGCCAGTTGGAAGGCGTGCAGACCGGGAAGGGAGGCCGCCCGCGCCTGCAACGTGGCAAAACTGCCGCCGAATGGTTCGAACGCGAAAACCTCATATCCGGCCTCGATGAGTTGTCCCGCGATGTCACCGACATTGGCGCCGACATCGATGGCGATCCGGTTAGGCAGATAGGGCTGCAGATGCGCGAGGAGTGCGACCTCCGGTTCTGCAGCAATTTCCGTGGACAAGCGCGCGGGTGCCTGGCGCGGCCCCGCGGCGCGCGCGAGGTCGATGCGCATGCCACGAACTTCCTCGATCAAATCGCCAACATCCCGCATATGGCGGCTTTCCATCGTCTGCTGCGTGGCCAGCATCTGAGCCAAGGCATCGATTATCATGCTGTCGTTCAAAACAACGCTCTGCAGGATGGTCTCAAGTTCCATCATCAGCGATGTCAGATGCTCGATACGTTCAAGCACAGCAGTCGCCGCGTCTCCGGGTGACGCCGCTGTCAGCCCGGGGCCGCTCACGCTGCGACCGCCTCGGGCGGCATCAGTGTTTCATAGCGCAAATCGCACGGCGCGCCGTTGGCGAGCGAACGCCAGATCCAGTCAGCACTGCCGGCCGCGGAGAGTTGGCCCGCAAGCCGTGCGGCGCGCCCGCGGATAGCGATCTGCGTTGCTGGCGCGCACAACGAGTGCAACGCCTCGCTCACGGCTTCAGCTTGATAGGGCACGACGGCGCCGAGACTGAAGCGGTTAACAAAGCGCGCCGCGCAGGTGTCGGAATGCCCAACCACGAGCACCGGAATATGCGACATCGCGACCATCGTCGGGATCCGGCTAGGCAGGCTGAGCTCGGCGATGGCGCGCACGCTCGGCGGACTGGCGCCATCCAGCAGGTCGGTCGGCACGACTGCGAAGGCGTAGTTGCGGAGGAGCTCAGGCAGGCTTGCTTCCGGCACCGGCTCGTTGAAGGTGATCCCATCGCCACGCATCTCGTCACGATCAAAGACGAGGCCGGCGGGCGTCTTCTGGTTGCAGAACCAGTCGACCTTGAAGCCGGTGCCGCGAAAGGTGGCGCGCAGCAAATCCAGCCAGCGCTGGCCCCACATATTGCCGATGAGCACGCCGCGGGTCGTGTCGATCCCCGAATGCGGCGCGACCGGCTCGCGCCGCAGCAGATGTTCGGGGACAAGCGGCGGCACGACGAAGAAGCTTCGGCGGTATTTTTTGGCGTAGGCATCACGCATCTCGGGGGAAATCACCAGACGCAGAGTGGAAGCTTCGAGAAGGCGGTCCATCAAACCGTCATCGATCCCGTCCGCGCAGACGTTTTTATCGTCCATGATATAGGTGCACATCGGCGCCCCGGTAACCTCCCGAACGGCGAGGGCGACCAGCGGATCCGCCGGCAGGTAGGGCAGCACGAGAATTCGGCGGACTTTCGTGCCAACGAGGCACCACTTCACCCATGACATGATTTCCGGACGTGATGACTGCGCCAGCGGCAGGCAGAATTTTGCAGCACCGAAAGCCTGCTCGCCGTCATAGAAATTAGCGGTCCGCAAGGAGACGATCTCGCTGTCATCGGTGAACATGCGCAGCAGCAGTGTGCCGGTACCGTGCGCCGCACTCACTTCGCACGCAGTGATGATGACATCCGCGTGGGCAGGCCGGTACCGGTTATCAACCAGCCCGGCATCGGCAACACTTTCGCCACTTTGCAGCTTTGCCATCACCGCCTGCATGCGCGCACGCGCTTGTTGGGCGATGACCATCGGGCTGCCGATCAAAATCCGACCTCATGAAGAGCTGACGCCACCAGGATGTCAAATCTCATATTGCGGAGTCAAATAAATTTTTACGTTTCTATGCTGTTCAGATACGAACAAAAATTTTATGCTTATTCTGCACTAGCTTGGATCGACTGATACAGAAAGACGGTCACATGCCACAACCCAGCGCACTCGTTACCGGGTCCGGGGGCCTCATCGGCTCCGCTTGCGTCAGTTTTCTGATAGAACATGGCTGGCGCGTTGTCGGCATTGATAACAATATGAGGGAGCAGTTTTTTGGCCCCGCCGGTTCCACGGCCGCGGTTCTGCAACATCTGCGTGTAACATTTCCGAATTATAGGCACGTCACCATCGATATCCGCGACCGCCAGGCGGTGCGCGAGGTGATGCGCGATGAGCGTCCTGACTTTATCATTCACACGGCGGCGCAGCCCTCACACGATAAAGCCGCCGCGATCCCCTATGAAGATTTCGACGTGAATGCGGTGGGGACGCTTAACCTCCTGGTGGCCGCGCGCATGTATTGCGCGGACTCACCGTTCTGTTTCACCAGCACCAACAAGGTGTATGGTGACCGGCCGAACCTGTTGCCGCTTGTTGAGCTGCCGACGCGGTGGGATTACGCGGATGGGCGCGATGGTATCGGCGAGGACATGTCCATCGATGGTTGCACGCATTCTCTGTTCGGCGCCTCGAAAGTTGCGGCGGACGTGTTGTGCCAGGAATTCGGACGGTATTTTGGGATGCCGGTCGGCGTGTTTCGCGGCGGTTGCCTGACCGGACCGCAGCATGCCGCGGTCGAGCTACACGGCTATCTGGCCTATATCACGCGCTGCGCCGTCCACCGACGCCCGTATAAGGTGTTCGGCTATAAGGCAAAACAGGTGCGCGACCAGATCCACAGCCGCGACGTCGCGGCCCTGTTCCTTGCCTTCCACGCGAACCCGCGCCCAGGCGAGGTGTATAATCTTGGTGGTGGCCGCGCCAATAGCCTCTCGATCCTTGAAACCATCGCCCTGCTGGCGCAGCGCGGCTATTCGCTCGATTGGGAGCTCACCGAGGATAACCGCGTCGGCGATCACATCTGTTACATCACGGATATGAGCAAGGCCAGGCAGCATTTTCCTGCGTGGCAGATGACCTATGACGTAACCCGGCTGGTTGACGAACTCGTCGCCGAGCAAGAGGTCTCGCTGCTGCGCATGCAGGCCGTCTAACCGGCTCGCCAAGGCCACTCCGACAAAGCGGCCGAAATTTTTCTGTGAAGTTAGCGGGACGCTTGATCGGACAAGTCTGACCAGCACAGTGACACGTCTGTCCCGAAAATGACATGATTATCACTGGCTTATTATCTTTTATGTCCGTAATATTCCGTGTAGTTTCCGATTGTAGGTATTTATCAAAAGGACGCCGCTCATGGACACACTGGTCCTCCCACACACCCCCGGCGTTTCTGAAATCCCCGTTGCGCTTGCAGCGATCGAGACCTTGCCCCTCGACCAGATGATCGAGGCGCTGGTTTGTGACCGCTCGCTCGACCTTTGGTTAGAGGCTGACCCAACGCGCGCGGACATGCTGCTGGCCGGTATAACCGCACTCTCCGGCGCCGCATTTGCGGCGGGACAGGCTGATGCCCGCATGACCGTTTCGAGAGTGCTGTGCACGCTTTATGACGCTGCCATTGCGGACCCCGCCTCGCCCCAGGTGGCGAATCAGTTCAACCCCACGCTACTGGAAATACGCCGCCGGCTTGAGCGCGACTGGCTCGCCGCGCTGGTGAACGCATTGCCGCCAGCCGTCATCGCGCCGCCAGGTTCAACAATTTGTGATCGGCTGCGCCATATGTGGGCAGAGCACCCGGTGCGTGACCATGCTTTGTTTGACTTCCTCGCCACCAGCGCCAGCCGCCCGCAGGTCGAGGAGATGCTGCGTCGGGACTGGGCGCTTAATGTAAGGTTTTATGATATTCTGGTGTTATCGATGGTCGGCGCGCCTTTGGAAGCCCGGCAGGAACTCGCGAAGAATTTCTGGGATGAGATGGGCCGGGGCGATATCGGCTCAAGCCACGTCGTCCTCTTCGAAACCCTCGTGGATACCGTGCCCAAAACGGCGGATCATTCAGCGGCAGCACTGATCCTCGGCGCTGAGGGATTAGAGGGCTACAACCTGTTCATGCTCTGCGCAGTCAATAGAGTTAACTACTTTAAGTTGCTCGGCCTGATGGCGATCACCGAGCTCCTCGACCCATCGAATTACGAGAAACTTCTTATCGGCGGCCGCCGCGTTGGCTTTTCGGAAAGCCTTCTGACTTATTACGGCGAGCACGCGACGATCGACATAGAGCATGCCGACGGTTGGTTGCATAACGTCATAGAGCCGCTTATAAAAAAATATCCGTCTGCCGAAGATGATATCCTGATAGGTGCAGCGCTGAGGTTGGAAACATGCTGCCGCTATTACGATGCGCTTTTGCAGCATTTGATGAGTTCAGTGTCTGAAAGGTCTAAGTAGTTAGATGGTACGTCACGTTCGTTCCGACGCTGTTCGGGAAGAGACCAGCAAGCGTTCAACCATTTTGGGCACCGCGGCAGCACTATTTTCGGCGCATGGTTATCACGCGGTCGGCGTTGACAAAATCATTGCGGATTCCGGTGTGGCCAAGATGACGATGTACCGGCACTTCCCCTCCAAAGACACTCTGGTGCTAGAAGTTTTGCAGAAGCAGATGGAGGGTGTACGGTCTGCGTTAGAAGACGCCACGCTTGGCCGCAAAACGATGGTGGCAAAACTAAAAGCGATCTTCGACTGGCACGACGAGTGGTTCAACAGTCCCTCCTTTCACGGCTGCATGTTCATGCGCGCCGCTTCCGAATATAACGCTCATGACAGCGAGATACGCCAAGTTGCGGACGACCAAAAACGAGATTTGATCGACATCATTCATAATATCATGCGTGAAGGCGGGCTGCGCGCCGCAAAGGCAAAGCGGCTGGCGTCTGCACTGGTCATGATTCTCGATGGCGCCATTATTTCGGCCGAGGTTTCGGGCAACCGCAAGGCAGCGCCTGAAGCCTGGGCCATCGCAAAAACGCTTCTGGAGTTTGAAGGTTAGAGTAAGCAACCGCTTTTTTGTAGAAAAGCGTCGGACGTGGGGTAAGGCGCTAACACCGCCAGCGCCCAAGACCCAGGTCGTAAAGTTTTTTTGCTACTTTTTGTTCACAAAAAGTAGAGCTTCCTTAGCTCTTCAATTACGACAGCCGAGCGTTCGCATCCACCGACATCGTGCTCACCCCCTCAGGCAGCGGGCGCGTGTCATCAGGCCAGCGCGTCCCATTTGGTAGATGATGGCAGCAGGCGCCGCAGAAAGCCAATGGCTATTCGTTGAAGCCGGTTTTGCACTGATCACCGGGGCTAGGGATGTGGCGGAAGAGGTGTCCGCTGATTTTGTGAAATTATATAATAAAATCAACGATATAAAATAACATCTTTTTTATCCCACAACTCAAACCGCAAATTTTACGGTCATGTGGGTGCATACGGGCGCATGTTTAACGTGCCGCGGCGCCGAAACAGGCCCTCTTTGCTTATAACCGGCATCCCCAAGTGTAGAACCAAAAGAGAATCACCCGGCGTCATTTGTCGCCCTACTGTAAAAAGGGTGCGGGGTTTTAGGGTGGTGGGCTTCGTTATCAAAGGTACGGCTTAAGCAGGGTTAAGCAACTCCGAGCCATTATTCCGCAC
>Ga0116231_10001512_pt1 | contig 47583 bp, 25 predicted proteins | sample S1TSphgellanicum_2_FD_89695 | JGI IMG/M metagenome (GOLD analysis project Ga0116231, IMG submission 89695) | Host-associated microbial communities from peat moss isolated from Minnesota, USA - S1T2_Fd - Sphagnum magellanicum MG | ecosystem: Host-associated > Plants > Peat moss > Unclassified...
AAATTTAAAGTCTAAAATGTGCTTTCATTTTGGTTACATTTTGTGTTTATAGATTTATGTAATTTACGAGTGTATTTGGATGGCAGGTCTTAAAGCAAAATTTGACCTCCCTCTGAGAAATGGCATGCCCTTCCATTTTCTCAAGAAAGGCTCTTCTTCTCTTCTCTTTTTTCCACAAGGATCTTCCATCTTTTAGCCTTGTAGATAATTTGATTTATGATTTCTTGGATACTTTCATTTGTTGAAAATTTTCAAGATTGGTCCTCGTTTTCACATTATCATGGTTAGTGAGTGTTAATTGAATTCTAACCTTTTATTGGGGATTGCACTTTAACTCTCACCTGAAAGCCAATTGGCATATTTCAATGGTGATAATCTTTTGTCAAAGATCAATTTTGTAATCGACAATTGCTACAAATTGTGCCTATTCCACCCATTTAATACACTTGGGCTTTGTGTTACTTCACACTACTAGTGATGATTGATTGACATAAGGTTAGAATATTAGTGTATTGAAATTTTATTTAAAATAATTAGTTATTAAACATTAGTAATCGGTGATCATATCTAGATTGTCCATGAAATCATTTCCACTTCCATTAATTTTAGAATACGAAATTTAATTTCCATCTACTAAAACATTAACATTTCTAACACCCATCATATCATTTTGGGTATCCTTTGTTGCTTCAAAAGCAGTTTTTGGTGAGCTTTGCAACATCCCCCAATGTCTTTCCAATTATGCTTCCTAATTTTATAAACACAACATTGATAAAAATATTTTAAACTTGTCAATGGATATTTCATTTTCAATGTTGATTTTCAATGTTTTTATTTTTTATTAAATCCATTATTAAATTGAGAATACCAAAAAAATTAATTATTAAGATGTGAATAATTTAGTTTTAAAAAGTATATTAATAATAAATTTTATTTGTAATTGATTTGAAATACAAACCACAAATTTAATGCTATCATCATGTGAAATTTAGTGTTATCACTTGTTGGAGTTATGAACATTATAAAAATAAAAATATCAAATCCATTAAAAAATGCATAGATATAAAGTATGGTTTAATGGTTTAAAACACACCAAGACATGCTCCTTTCATATGAAACAAAATGTTGAAGTTTAGAAAATTTACAATGATTTGCAATCATGGTGTGTACGTCAAAACTTTGATTATAATTTTAAATTCATCTTCTAAAACATATATAATGTATTATCTAATAGGCATTGAGCTTAAAAGTGTAATTGTTGAATGAAAAAATGTGAGACACAAATGCATTTGAATGTGAATCATGCACTTTTGAATGTCAAGATGCACAAAAGAATTTCGAAGTTTTCAAAATTATATTGTCGTACCTTTTAAAGTTCAGCATTAATGTGCTGAATAATTAATATAATTTGAAGATTCTAATTTGGCGTTTCAATTCTAATTTTGAAATTTTTAGCATATAAGGACCAAATACAACAATGTTCTTATTCTTTTCATTAGTTTCTTGTTATGCTTTTCGTTAGACTGATAAAATTCTTCAATTCTTTGTTGAATTGGTTGTGGGTTTGAATCTGGTTTCTCTGATTGAATTTTCAAAATTTTTGATATTCAATGTTTTTTTTCCTAAAAGTTTTGGCAAAAGTGAAAATAATATAATTTTTGTCAAACCTGAAAAGGTACTATGGTAGTGTGATACATAATGATAATAAATTGAGAGACATTTGATTTATGATTAACATGCAATTGATTTAACCAAAATATTAAATCTTTGAGTAATGTAAAATTTGAAATCAAATGTGGAACTTTGAACATGTTTAAACTACATTAAAAATGGGAAATTTTTTTAATAAAAAAAATTGTTGTGATACACTTTTATGGTTTTAAATATCTTGGCCATGTCAATTTGCAAGCATTTGCATATTGTCTAGAAGCTAAATCATTTCTTTTTCTTCTTCCTTTTTCACCACCTTCTATGTGTTCCTTTTCCCTTCTTCTAAAGCTTTTATAGGAAGAAGTCATTCATCCTCCCATGCATTTAATTCAATTAATGACTCACATTGAAAGAAAGTTGTTGCCCCTACAACATATTCATGGGATGTAGAAAGCACACATGATTCAATAGATTCATAATATTTTCAAGATTGCTTATAAAATAATTAATGAATTCTGAAATTTCCATGTCAAGAATAAAATATTTTTAATATTCCAATAAGACTATGCATTTTCCTTCACCAAAAACAATTCTTTGAAAAAAATAAAAATTACAAAATTTACACAAATAATTTGTATCAAAGATGCAAAGGTACTATAATAATAAGTAAAATGTACATATAAAAATGGCATCCATGTGCAATAAAAAAAGATGGATTGTTCTCTCCCAAAAGGTCATATTTTTGCATAATGGACAAAGAAAACCAAATGCGTTTTAAAAGACATACAAACAATTTGATCTCATCAAGTTGTGCTTGTTTTATGGTACCATTTTCACTTTTTATATTATCTACAATGTCAATAATAGGTTTAAGGGTTTCCATAAATTGCAAGGATAATTTAACTTCCTATAATAAAAATCACTAATTCTTATATAGTAAGTTTATTAGAAATTATCATCAAGAAATGACATTTGTAATGAAAACAATGTTGGTAGTCTGTTCATATAATTGATGATGTTCCAAATTGAATGTTTAATCAATGAATCTTCAAAAACACCTAATGAAAATATCACAAACTTCATTGATCATGAATACATAAAATGATCATATTTATTCAATAGAATATTCATGCAAAGTTTTTGCTATATATTTATGATAACAAAATTTGAATTGTTCAACATGTCATTATTGTTAACAACCATTGATTTTCTCACAACACATGCACAAAATTAATTTTCCTTATTTATTCATAGTATGTACACAATCTTGTAACAATGATCAAACAACATTTTTCATGTATGATGCCTTATAAACATTCATAAATCCTTATTCAATTTTGCTGAAAATTGATTTTATGAGACAACAAAATGTCAAATATGCATTTCAAAGAAAATATTATTCATAAATATGTATCTTTTCAGCAATTATTAGTTTAATTTTCTTTTATATTATTGCATCTTCAAGTTGTTTTATCTTGAACTTTGTCTTGATTAAATAATTTTACAAATATGAAAGTTTTAAATGTTTAGGTTTTTTTTCCTCTCTTTGCAAAGATGAATACCAATCTCACTTAAATCACGCTTGTAGAGGTATAAATGAGTTGATATCATATGGCTTGTGCTATGTAATGATGATGTGATGCACAAACTTAATCACATGATCAGGAAACATATCAAGATAATGTTTTAACCAAAAAGAAAAAAATAGGAAAAACATTGACGAGAATAATATATCTTTTCTTTTTTTGATTCATTAATTCTTTCAATTGTTCTTTTCACATAATACACACATAATGAGGTGAACATTGATTGTTGTCTAAAAACTTAAATGAGTGCAAATCAAAGTGAAGAAGAAAAATATGTGTATGCCCCAACATAGAAAACTTATGACAAAAAAGGTTTCCCCAAAAATCACAATCTACATGATAAAAACATAGTTCTAATATCTTTAATTCTATGGTCAATCATCATTCTTGTTTTGTGTTTGAAACACAATTTCATTCGTCATTACCAACGTGAACTATGCTTTCACATTTGTTGCTTCTTGCCCTTTGTGTATATAACTCCTAGATAATATTTACATAATTGCAAAAAATCACATTTATAAAATTTATGAAACACCAAAAACAAAATAGTGTACCATGCATTGAGTACCATGCATATATCAAAAAGATGCCATCATGGTTGTTTCCACATGCTAAATGCAAAAGATATATTTTCATTCTGACCTTTTCTATTGACATTTGCTCTTTCATTAACAATCTCTTGAACAATGTCAACATATCTACATGAAGAATTAAACATCATATGTTCATATCTCAAATGACATGACATGTTCAAATAACGTTCGATATAGATTAGTTTTTGACCAAAGCATCATAATAATATGATGTAATGTTTAACATGCAATAAATCCTCTTTGCATTGTTCTAGTTCAAATTCCATTCAATGTTCCAATTCATTGAATGGAATTTGAATTCAATTGATTTCAATTCAACAACTGAATTAAAATACAATTGAAATGAATTTTAAAAATGGGATGCAAATTGGTGAAATATATATTCAAAATCTTGTTATGAATATGGTGTCAAAAAAATGTATTTAAAAAAACTCAAGGTTTGAGTTCTTACAACTCTTGCCTTGATAAACTATGAAATATTTATGACTAGGAATCAACTTAGCTCAGAAGCAACATCTGAAATACTGAGTCTAGATCAAACATTTATTTTGATATACGTGATTTCATACCCAGAAAATACCCATATACCTTGACCGAGGAATTATGCTTTTTTTCATAACTTGGGCGTAATCAAAATCAGAGATTATTTCTGTTATGTATACCTACACAGAAAATGCAACATTATTTGCATACAACTCTCTAGTCTACCAAACATCATGGGAGAATATCACCAGTCATGATTTTGGAAATATTAACCACTGAATTGTAATCAATTTGTTTGTAAAAAAGCTAAGTTCCAGCATTCAGAAAAGCCGCAACCGACAAAATACATATTGGGATTATTTGAACCAGCACCCATTAGTTCACTATCCATTGGAAACCCACTATGACCAGGGGGCTTTTTCTTTTTTTTTAAATTTTAAATTTCAGGATATTGAAAATTTTGCAAGTTTTTTCCACCAAAATTAGCAAATTTCCCAATTTTTGGGCTGGAAATAAAAACACTGATTATGGCTCAGTTGTGGATGAAGGAACAATAGCCATCAGTGCACCCTGTCGATTGATGGATGGGTGGACAGAAAAGCACTTTTTCATTTTGGATAAATCAGTAGGTAAGTTATTAGCAGGTAAGTAGGTCTCTAGAGATGGGGTAAAAAAGAACTGGGTAACTAAATCTGCTCAGAGCGTAGTAGACACAGTAGAAAACAATGCTAAATATGAAAGGATTTTAATTTTAAAAAACCTTCTGTATTTTGGCTACTCTACTTGAGCCATGCACAGAACATTTGGTTACTTTTCTTCAAATTTTTGGTCGAATTATGGTTATTGAAAATCTCAAAATGTACTTGATTTTAACACTTTTAATTTTTAATTTCTCTTTTTGGCGATATATAGACAGCAAAAGAAAGGCTGTTAGAACACTTGGTTGTAGGGGAGGTTCCAATACAAGTGGGTTCTCCTGAGGGAGGGTCGTACGAGGGCAGTAGCCTGAGGGTGTTCCCGACCGATGGAGAACACACCAGTATGGGAACCTCCACATACATGAAAATCTCTTCTTTTTCTTTCATCCATTCTTTCCTTCTTGTTTTTTTTGAATTTTCCTGATCTGTCCTTTTCCTCTTTGTGTTTTTGAATTTTCCTGATCCATCCCATCAAAAAATCTTTCCATGGGAACATGGGAACATAAAAATATAGTGAGATCTCCCCCACCGCATAACTCCCTGGGGATCTTCTGCTGGGGGGAGATCCCTCAAAATACAAAGAGAAATAAAAAGAGAGGTTTTTACGAACAGAAAAAGGAAAGCAAAAGTGAAACAGAGGAGGAGGAAAAGGAGAAGGTTCTCTTTCGTCCATTCTCAGGGGAATTTGTGAAAGGTCGCTCAGGCAGGGCCCCGGTATGATGTGTGCAGCAGCAGCAGCAGCGGCAGCTTCCGGTGGTTTGGAGGGAATTTAGTTTATGACTCATCCCACATTAATGTGCATACGGGAATTGGGGCTTCACAATTTTTTGTCTTGAATTTGAGCTATAAACAGGCATGGAGAAGTTGGGAGAAGCGTGTTGTTTGTCTCATCTCCTCTCCTCTTTGATGGGTTTTTCAAACTGCAAGTGAAGATGATGAGATGCTTTTCTTCCTCCTGTAGGTTTATGACTATTGGTACCGCTTGTATACCTATTTCTCCGATACTGATTGTTTTGTCAGAAAAAAGACATTAGAGTGTGGTCCACTGAAGCGTTTCTTCAACTTGAAATCTGTACGCTCTCTCTCTCTCACACGCACACACACACACAATCTCTCCACCCTCTTTTCCTCGTGTGCGTACAATCAATCAAAAGGGGAAATAGAATTAGGAGTTTCAAGCGGATATTTCTTTCTTTCTTTATTTATTAATTTATCTATATTTTTTTATATCTGTATATGTGTATTTAGCTTTAACCTGGTTAATTACTTTTAAACTTCAAAATTGAATGTTTTTTTTTAAAACTTTTGAGATCCGGTAGGTAGGATGTCCCCCCACAAGCTTTCTTGGCTTTTCTTACTTTGATCCCATTTGACACTGGTTGTTACAGTTATTTCTTCTTTTGTTTTTTCCTTTCTTTCTTTCCACTGTCTAAGATCTTAAAGCTCAGCCAAAACTGAAAAAAAGCAAGTAATTAATTAAGTAATCAATCAATTAATTAGTTAATTAATTATTTAAAATTTTAAAATAAGTTTTTTCTTATTTGTATCAAGCGCTTTTTTCTTAGTTCGTCGTGTGGTATGTTAATATGGCATCGGTTGAAATCGTTGAGCGGAACGAGAGAATCACATTCAAATAAATTTGACTAAACGAGACCAAATTGTCAACCTAAAAAGGAGCTCTCTCTCTCTCTCTCTCTCTCTCTCTCTTTCGGAGGAGCTACTACACCTACGTACAAACTTCCCGCTTTTCCAAGGGCGTGCGTGATCCAATTCATGTAGGGAGCGGGAGCAGGACAGGTACTTACTTAGCACATTTCATCGTAATGCACAAGTGTCTTCGTTGTTCCCTGTCCTGTCTCGTATCTGCCGCTGTCTTCTCACCAATTCCTTCCGCCCTTCCTTCCTTCCTTCAAGGCTCCTAGCATCATGCAATCCGTAAGGATGGCTTTTGCAATCTCTTCACTACTACTACTACTTCTACTGTTGCTCTTAATTATCTAAATACATTGTTCCGCTTGGGAATCGACGATCAGTCTCGCAATACGGGATCCTTCCTTCCTTCCTTCCTTCCTTTGATGTTTGTGTCGTTGCAACTGAGTTATAGGTAGTGTATTTCTTTTTTTTCTCTCTTTTTTTGCATTTTTGCTTAATATGCGAGCAAGTTTGCCATTTTCTTTTTCTTTTGGACCCAAGCTTCTTTCATCGGCATTGCCAATTTTGTTGTTTGTCCAAAATCCGTATCCGTCCTCGTCGGTCTTGAATTCCTCCTTCCGGAAACGTCCACCACCCTTCATCCATGCCTTCGATCGAATCTCCTCACTCACTCACTCACTCACTTTCTTGCATGAGTCTTGGCCTGACCCACTACTGACTGACAACAGGTTGTTGTTGTTGCGGAAGACTATATAATTTTGTTGCCATCCTCTTTCTCTTCCACCGCTATGTTAGGTACTTCCCAAGTCCAGCTCCATCAAGACTCCATTACGACATCAAAGTTTTCTTTGATTGTCCTTTTCCCACGAGTAGTGTACTCTCTCTCTCTCTCTCTCTCTCTCTCTCTCTCTCTCATCTCTTTCATCTCTTTATGGGTTCATGAGATCATGTGTTCTACTTCGCGTTTCCATCAACGAGCTTCAAGTGTGACAATATTCAGTTTTGATGCACGACATTGTCTTTCTTGAATACCCATGATCATCACTTGTATAGCCAATCTCGAACTTCGACTTACTCCTGAAAGCAAGACTTCTGCCATTTCTTTTTTCTTCATACTGGACGCTTGGAGCACCCTTGTCCAGGTTGCTACCGAATTGCCTTCGCCCCACCCCCCTATGGTCTAGGATCTTGTGAAACTATCAGCTACCAGTTCTCTTCTTTCTTTCTTTCTTGGAGTTTTGAATATCCACGTGTAGCCTCTCGAATTTTGACCTTGCCCCACCCCCATCGTCCACCTTTGTTGCTGTCTCCAGTAGTGCGTTTGCATTTGATCGAGCTCTCCTGTAAAGTCTGTGAACCTTTGTGTCCACTGTAGTCTTTTCATTGCCGGCCTTGTGCTGGACCATTGCAATAATATGGCCAAAGTTTTCGGTAGGAGAACGGGCACTTTCCCTTTGCAACAGCGCAGCTTGTCCCTTTCATCACTATAATCCTGGAGGTGACCAGCATTAGCAATCCTTCAAGAGCCTATTTATCAAGGCCTGACAGTGTGCTCGCTCTACAAAGGTGATTGGACCCCACCCATGGTTCCTGGCTTTCTGGTTGATCATATTTTCATACAGTCACATGTCATTCTTTGGGCTGGGAGCCCAGGTGTAATTTAGATTTCTTTGGCCTTTTTCTGAGGTTTGATTTCTTGTGCTCACCCACCCTGCACATTCTCATCCTGTCTTCAACTACATGTCACATGTACCTTTTGATTACTGGAGCATGTTATAGTTGCAGTAAGCCCAGGTCATGCCTCCAGGGTTAATCTCCCCCCCAGGGAGTCTAGGGCCATTGAAAAGACCCAACTGTGTGGCAAGATTTCTCAAGATTGATTGTTCTTGTGCTGACCTTCCTGGAGAGCCCCTTCCAGAGTGACTCAAGAATTGTTCTTGATCACAGCTTTAGAGGTTTTGGGTCCACAACCTAGGTCAGAATGTTTCATTGACCTTGACATGGTCAAAGAATGTACATACAGAAAATAACTTTGATCACTTGCACAGGCTGCAAATTTTGTTCCTCAATTCTGATCTTCTCAATCCACTAGTATTTCTTGCAGTCTGAAGGCTGCACAGGTCTACACAATGGAGATATCTGTTCAGGCTTTTCATTCAATTTATTTTCAAGAGTGTTCATAAATGTCTCTGATCTTCTGTACAGTGCATATCTCTTTCTGAGATTCTTATGCTTGTGCTGTTAATGTGATGCAGCTTGCCCCACAACATTACAAGCTGTACAAAGAAGTCCATGAAGGTCCTTGTTGTTTGTTTCTCATGGTAAAACCTATCAGAGGAAGGGTCCTAAAACGGAAGGAGAAGCTCAATCTTGAATCAGAAATTTGAAGAGATCACAGATCACCTTTGTTTCACAACAACAACAAATGGCAGTTACCGGGGACAAAATCGAGCCTTGGTACTGGCAAGATGATTGTTTCAAGCTCGACCCTGAGTCTCCTCTAGGTCTGTGATTTGACAATTTTTTGTGGGCCTCATTTTAGATGCGGGCTGTACTGCAAAAATTGAGTTTCAATTCCAAGTCCATAATGTTCCTTGGCACCTCTCAATTTATGAAGCTCAGCACATCTATGCATGTGGTGGATCTGTGGACCTACATATATGGATCATGAAAGAATTCTGACCACATGATTTTCCATGACATTTGCAGTGATATCTAGGTCTTTTTGGGAAGACCTGACACAAATTTGTGAAGCAGAATCCCAGTCCTTGTTTGCTTCAACTCATCCCATTGATGAAATACAAGAGGAAGCCCCTGCATTCTTCTACCTCAACAGTCAAGGTACTATTCTACCAGTGCTTTGAAAGTTCTACTCTGTGCATGCAATGAGATCTAGTTGAAATGATCACTGGATGCAAACCCCGAATTTTTCTGAATTTGTGTGTCAAAATTGATCTCTGTCTAAAAAGCATTTTGCAATGTGTCTGAAGTTTTGTAAAGTGCAAGGAGAATGTCTTCAAGCTATGGTGCAGATTTTAGCCTAGTATTATTAGATCTGATCTGAATCTTTTGTCTTGCCCATTGTTGTTTTCATCCTACTTCAAAAGTTCTGTATTCAGCATTTCTATAAAACTCATGGCCATGCTCAGTTCGGTTGCATTCACAATCGACACTCTTGTTATGCTCCAGAATGGGGAGAGGATGTCCATTCAGATTATACTGTCCAATATGATGAGCGCTGCAAGAGGCGGCGGATGTTACACTTCACTCCAGGTGGTAAAGATGATTGCCTTCGTGCATTGTCACCACCTTTTGAGCCTGGAAACAATCCAGACTTTGAGGTAGCATGCTTATCCATCCACAGCTAAATTCTGCACCTGATTTCAATGACTATGGGGATATGTTGTTTCATGGTATGTTTTCCTGTGGCATGCATCACATACAATGAATGCATTGTAGTAACACTGGTGGAAATCTTGATTAAAATCCATGACACTATATGTTTGGTGGGGATGGCAACAGAGCTGCATTTGCTCTGTAATTCATGGATGTGAGGAGTTTCTGATCCCAAGTCCTCTGTCACCAAATATTCCCTGCCACACAAGAAGCGGTCGGTACATCATTTGGTGCCTCACTGTCTTTGAATTGCCGTTTTGTCCTCTGTTGGCTCTGTCAGTGTCCTGCCAAATTGCTCATGCCCATGTCCAAGTTCTCTCAGCAACTCTGTTGAATCAATGTCTTTGTTGCAGATGAAATTTCCAGCTCTCTAAGTAAATCTGCTGACCAACTGCCTGAAAAATGGATGATGAAGTTCAAGGTTACTGATGCCAACAGCTCTGCTATTGAAAAGTATGTTTAAATGAGCTTTGTTGGATAGTGTTTCACTTGTAGAGCAGCAGACAAGTTTTCCATGATACTGAGGACTAGTAGTGCGAGCAACTTTCTTCTAAAGTGGTGGCAGGCATGCCTTACAAAAACATTTGCAACAACCTGACTTTTGGCTGACAAGATTCCTTGTGCTGTGTGGTATAGGAAGGTGGCAGTGCCAGCATTGCCTGTCATTGATGTATCAGGTAGCCAACCAATTGGCCCTCCGCTGTATCAGATCTCCAGCATTTACATTTTAATCTTTTGATCTGCTGTTGGAGAGAGCCATACCTTGAACAATGACAATCCTATTGTTCTATGGTTGCAGAGCAATGCTTGGAGCCATCATGGCAATCATGTGACGCTGAGGTGTTGCAGGGTCCTGTAACCCCAGTTTCCAAGCCTCTCAATGCTGGTACAGTTCCTTTCTGTGTAACTGTAGAGCATGGATTTGTTGGCCGCATCCATATCAGATACTGACTCGGAAGAACAGTCTGGAGTGAGAGCATGAACTGATGAAAGGATGATGTGTTTGTGGCTATGACTGCATTGCATTGCTGCAGGGCGGAGATCAAGCCCCTTGAGTAGGTTCAAAGCAAAAGTGTCCACACCCATTGCATATCCTTTTGCACTTGTGAAACCAAGTGGTGCCCAAGGGGATGTGACGCTGAATGACATTAATCAGAGAATTCTCAGTCCACCACCCAAGCCTCTTCCGCAACAACAGCCATCAGCTGTTAGTAAAGACAAATCCCCCCAACCTCTAATTTCAGGGTCAGGCCTCTCTGGAAAATCCATTGTGGCTTGTACCAAGATTCATACTGAAGGCAATGGCACCATCACCATCATGAGGACTAGAGGCTAAGTTTCCTCCAATCAACCAGCAGATCAAACCTTACCCTGCGAAGAAGACCCTTAATAAGAATCTCAGCTGAGGGGGTGGTGACAGGCCAACCTGCATTTGTTTCTTAAATGCAACTGACCTATTTCACAATACCTCTTTCCAGCAATAGTCAAAGTTGTAAATCCTGACAAATTTGCACAAATTGCTGGACTGGAAAGGGAAAAAGTAGTATTAAACCTTGAGTGCTGATTTTGATACAAAATCCCAGTGTGAGGATGGTGCCTGCAAAGGCCAGCTTGTGTATGATAAAATGTGCTAAGTAAGATAGTTGTCTGTGACTTGAGACAAAGCCTGTAAGATAGCTGTTGCTAGTTATAGCTCATGTTTGAATAACACCAGCAAATACATGTATGTGTCCAAATTCCCACTGCTGGAAATTCCCAGTGGTTCAAAATTGAAGTCCTGGCACTCCTGTTGGATTGCTGACATCTCTTAAGAACAATGTAAAATAGTTGTTGTTGTCTTACACTCTTCAAAATTTTCTCACATTTGGCCAAACCTAATCTGAAGCTTCTGTAAGTGTCCCTGAAGCAAATGGCTGCTGCATTGACCAGTCTACTCAATTGTGCTACTTAAAAGATCCATGGAGCATTTTCTCTTCAGCTTTCTCTCCGAAGGCAAAAACAATGAATGGTACCTACAACATGAAAAGGGTGCTTAAGATTTTCTATTTCATTCTTAATAGACAAAAGAGGTTTTAGCATTTTTCAAAATTGCTCAATATAGAAATGTAAATGATGATTGACTGATAACCAAAAGAAATTGAGGTGAATTGATAGAATTTTGTTCCCAAAGTTTTCCATGGTGTTTGCATAATAAGTCTCCTTAGCAATTTGCATTTAGGCCAAATTTGTGCAATGGGGGGTGATGTCCCCATTTTTATGAATAGTTGGTATGTGACATGGTTTTAAAACCTCAATGCATGTGCATCATCTTCCTCATTTGCAAACTATGAATGCAATAACACTTCTGCAAAAAGCTTTGTAGACATTGGGTTAGATGTATAATAATATACATGAATGACTTAAGAGGTGAATTTTTCACATTCTTATATCTCTGAAGTCAATTAAAATACCTTGGAAATGTGTGTTTGAGAGGGGGGTGGGGAGTAATCTAGCAACTCATGGGAAGCATTGATTTCATAATGAGCTACATAGGACATGTGTCTCTATTTGATTGGTTCATTACAAAATTGGCCTCTCCAAAACTCTTCACATAGCTAGTAGAGCTTTCTTGTGACCAGGTTTTCTTCTTTTTTTTTCTTTTTTTTCTTTTTTTGTTGATTTTGCAAAAGTGACCATTTATTGCTGAATAAACACAAATTTGAACAATACTTTGCAAAATAGAAAATTCAATTTTTTTTTAAAAAAAATCACTTGTCACATGTGACTTCTCCCTCCCTGGATTGCATTACACCTTCAAGAAGAAAGAGAGACTGCCAGAAGAGGAGAGGTTTCCCATGGAGCTTAGCTGCCTGGTGTACTTTTTTCTCCTGTGAGACCAAGAGTTGGTTCTCCTACTACAACAGAAGGAACCTTCCCCATGCAACTAACTCCCTGGAGAGTACTTTTCGCTTGTGAGACACCAAAGAGGGTTGGTTGTTCTCCGGCTGCAAAGAAACAGAAGAAACTTTACTTGTTCCAACAAACTCTGCACTGAAAGAAAGGGCTGCAAAAGATACAAAAGCCTCCCCCCATGTATTTATTGGCCTTGCCTACCAAAGAAGGCAAGGATATTGTGTTCAGATTCATTACAGAGTAGGCTATAGTAGCTTAAGGGAGTTTGGCCCCTAGGTAAATAATTAATAGGTCTTTTTTTTTTCTTTTTTTATATGAGGATTTTTGAAAGATGATATTTTGGCTTGTGTTAAAACTTGAGATTAGTTATAATAGAGTTATAAATAATATCTTGAAAATGATTTTTGGTTTCTTTTGGAGGATTTTTTTGAAGATTATATTTTTTTGCATGGTGAAATTCATAATTCTTCTTTTGCCTTAAGATACTTTTTAATGTAAGTGGCAAGGCCACAGTGTGACACAGGGCTACTAGCTTGGGGAAACATGGGCAAGGCCAAGACCCATCACTCCATGACATTATGGTCTACGGTGGCAGATTCAACCATTTTTTTCAAAATTTCATGTTCACCAAAGATTTGTGTTGCTATTACAAGTGTATGATCATCATCGGAATATTACGTCATATAATGTGGTCAAGAAAATCACATATTCTACAACCCCAAACCTTAATGTAAATATTATTATTTTTTGTTGCATGTCTCATGATTGCCACTTCTTCTATACACTCAAGATGACTTGTGATTAGGGCACGCCTTGTGATGGAAAGGCAAGAGGATCATATCACACCTTGGCAAACTTTTGGGTAGATGATCATCCTTTTTTCTCTTGCATTGATCACATGCCTCATGTATTGCAAAGGACACCCAAATCCAGTGGAGTAGGAGTTGCTACCCTTAACTAACTTGCATTATTCATCACAAGATCAACATCCATCATTAGAATTACAAGACTATGTAACTTGCATGACTTAAGCAATTGATGAACCTTCCAATTTTGTTAAAGCCTACTCTCATGAAGGTTCGAGGGATGCCATGGTCCAAGAAATTGAGTAAATTCATAATATTTCAACATGGGAGCTTATGGATTTGCCACATGGGAAGCAGCCATTAGGGACCAAATGGGTCTTTGGTGGGTTCAATTGGTAGCATAGAACATTTGTACTTTGGAATGTCAAGCTTAACAAATTGATCTACTAACCTATTGCTTCAACAAAGCCTCACCACAAATGGCTAAATTGGTGAAATTGAAGTAGAAGGAAAGGATTTTGATAGGAAGTCAACTAGTACCACATGAAAATCTTCACAATGGCATTAGGAAGATTGGTGATAAAGAAGTTTCAAACCCATTAACAACTCATTGGAGAGCAATTTCATGTCTTTGTTGATGGTTTGAACAAAAAGTTGCATGTCTCAAAAGTAGATTAGTAATTTGAATTCCACCTCAAAAAAAGTCATTAGATAATAGTAGCCACTATTACAAAAATATTGTTTTTCCGGTAGTAGTACCATCTTTTTAAATGATTGTCGAATCAAGTTCATTTGTTTGAAATGATTAACTATATTTGATTTGACTAAAATCAAAACTAGATATGATTCATTATGACTATAATGTTACTTTTGATGATGTGGCAATACTAAAATTAATTTTAATTAAATTTTAATTAAAATATCAAAAAATGAAAGTAAATTATAAATTTCATTTTTTTCATTATTTTTAATTATTCACATAAAATTTTTAAAATTTTTATTTTATTATAAAATATTATAGCTATATTTTTTCCTATATAAATATATATAAATGAATCCATATAGCTAGCAAAAATAAATCCGACTATCAAAAGTATATTATCATTTTTACAAACTTGAAAATAAAATATAACTTATAATGGCTTAAGATATTACCATTGAATAATGTTCAACTTGAAAATTGAAGATCAAAGTGTATTAGAAAGTCCATCAAATTGAAGATCTTTCTTCAAAACTAAGGATGAACTCCCAAAAGTAATCACCATAGTTATTTATTTAACTACACTATTATTTACCTAGGTTATGATCACATAGATTAGGAGACTACATAAGTAGGGGGCTAACTAGGTTAGGGCCTACTAACTCCCTTACCTAACTATGAGTTACATACCTACCTACCTATGTATGGGCTACTTACATACTTACTCACCTTCCTATGTGAGAAAAAAATTATGAAAAACTTATATGGGGGGCTACATAAGGTCCATCTAGGGAGCTATTAAAATGTTTCCCAAATTAAGGGATACCTAAGGGTTATTTAGGGGGACTACTTAATTAACCTAAGAGGTTCCTTAAGGGTTACTTTAAAAACCACCTAGGGGCTTACTTAAGTTATGGGCTATCTAAGATATATAAGGACTACCGGAAGCCTACAAAGGGTTTTACGTAAAAGGTTACTTAAGGTGTTATATAATAGCTACATATGGACTTATCTAAGTTAGGGGATAATTAAAGGGTATTTAAGTGGCTACTTAAAAATATACATAGGAGCTATGACTTAGCCCTAAATAACTTTTTAGTAAGCTTTTATGTAAACCTTATGTAGCATTTTTTTGCACTATGAGTTAATTTTAAATAGTCCCCTAAATAGCCTTTAAGTAACCCTTAACCTAAAAAATCCCTAACTAGCCCCATAAGTATGCTTTATGTAACACCTTAAATAACCTTTAAGTATCCCAAAAACTAAGTAGATCCTGGGTAATCCCCTAAGTAGTTATCCCATAACCTAAATAGGCCCTTAGTTCTCTTTAAGTAGTTTTCTATTAACTAATGGTAATTATCATCATAGAATTACCTCTATGACAAATTAATCAATTTAGGTTTAATTTTGGAGTGGAATTATAATGAAAAATAATTAGTGTGTAAATTTCCAAATCTAGATAGCCTAAAGGGCTTCCTAGTAACTTACAATTACATTCCATGATTTCATTTTTGCTTTCAACTCCAAACTTTTCTAGTTTCAAAAAAAATTTAAATTAATATAGGGTATTGAAATTGGATGCCAAAAAATGTATAAACAAATATAGGGTGGCTTTAATATGTGCATATTAAATAATTAAATAATAATATTGGATGCATGACCGAATAACTAGTAGTTTGTCCCTCTTCCTAGTCTAATCTTGGAGCTTTCAGCACATGGGGGAAAATATAAATCAAACCTAATACCCCATAATAGTTGTTTATTCATGTAAGTCACAAAAATAACATTAAGTGTCCCCCCCTCCCCAAGGTATTTTTGTTGTTGGAATACAAGAGAGTGTTGTTCCATACATGGTGGTGGCATTATGTACTTTCTTTTGTTTTGTTTTTTTATATTTGCAAATAAATGTAATTAATTTTTTTTGATATAGAGGATTTTTTTTCTTTTTTCTTTGGACAAACGGTCAATAAATAGTAATTGTAGCTAAGGAGGGCAACAACAATAGTCAACAAACACACAAAATGATGAAAGCAAGGAGTTTCTAATGGGACAATTTATAGTAGAACTAAAAAAATTGGTAGGATGGTAATTACCTTCCTATCACAATGGTTGTTTTCTCATCTATTCATATTGGTTATGTTAGGATTTTTCATTTTATTCTTTATATGGTAGTTATGTTTAAAGGTAGGTAGGTTCCAATACACATGTTTTCTTGGGTTTTTATACTCGACAAACCTCACCTAATGTGTATTTAGGATCATAGAGACCACAAACATACACCCTCTAAGTAGGTCTTATGTATGTAAGGTTTTGATATCTGTAGTTAGGTAACCCCTTAACTAGGCTTTACATGTAATCCCCTAACTCCCCCTTAGGTATCCCATAACATTAGTAGGCTCCTAGGTAAATAGGTAGATGTAGGCAAAACACAAGAAATATGAAAAAGTTCAAATCATCTTGGGTTGAAGAGGAAATTCGACTTTCTTCTTTTGTTTTTTTCCTTTAGCACAATCCCATGTTGTAATTTGACTATTATCTTCAGTTTCAAGGCAACCCAAGGTTTTACTCTTGGGTTTTACCATCTTTGTGAATAATTTTATTAATGTTGTTTAATTTGTGATTTTAAAAGGAACCTTTTCCTAGTTTTGAAAAATAAATAAAATTGATGGAACCTTTAGTCTTAGAGTATAGTTCGGTCCTAAGATTGGTATTTTGGATTTCTAAAACCTAATTTGGTTCCCATATTTTCTTAACAAATTGAAGCTTTCTTTAGTTTAAAATCAAGTCCAATTTATGTCCATTACACATAGCGAAACATAAATTATTTTCTGTAATATTAATCTGTTCAACCAATCCAAATAGTCCAACATAAAGATTATGTAACCAATTAAAGATAATTATTTACATAAAAAGTAGAATTATTTTTATATAATCATAATTCTAATTATGTATACAAATTAATTTTACATATTGTTATATTGTTCAATCAATCCAAATAATCCAACAGAAAGATTATGTGATTGTTTAATGATTAATTATGTTTATTTTGACTAAATAGGAAAAATGCTTGTGTGCCTAATATTATTAAATGAAACATCCATTTCAATAGTATTGGAAGTTATGAGTTGCATATGTGTTATATGGCACCTATGTGGAAATTGTAATTGTAGTGACAATTGGCATGACTAAATTATGCTAATTTCTATGATGTGGACATAAATGGGTTTACATGTATGCACAACATGAAACATGCCTAGTTTTGCTAATCAATATTTTGTTAATTAAGATTAAATGTAAACAAGAAATTAAACTTGACATTTTAAATCAAATGTAATTATGTAAAATTAAACATTTGTGAATTTCCAAAATTGATTTATATTATGTACTTCACATGTGAAATTCAATTTATTTTTACATAATTAAATCATTATGATTTAGAATATTATATTGGAATTTTCAAAATAAAAATGTGAATCTTACAAATGTTTTTACATTTAAAATTTTTTAAATGTAATTATGATGTTAGAGACATGTGAGATTAATTATGCAATTTCACATGAAATTTTAAAAATATTCAATTTAATCAAATAAACTTGGCCCAAATCAAAATGTTTAAATTTAATGCAACATTGTTTTCATGACATTTCAAATTAAACACATCATAAAATTCACTTTGTGAAGTTTTTTCTATGGACAACCTAGATCATTTTCAATTGCCCATGGGTGTTTTAAATAATTTCTACCAACAAATGAATGAAAAAAACACTAATGGTTTGGATAATTTTTGGTCACCCATGGGTAGCCAAGACCATTTCTGGTTTTTTGAAAATCTGAATAATTAAAATAATAATACTAACAATTTAAACTAATTTTCATCACCCTTGGGCAACCAAAATCATTTTTGGTTACCCAAAAAAAAAATCTAATGGTTTAGATTTAGTTTCAATCACCCATGGGTGGCCAAGATCATTTCTAGTGGCCCACACACAAAAAATGAAAAGCTTGAAATTATTTATTGTAACCATAGATTGTTTGGATAAGTTTAATTTGTCAAAGAGAAAAACTAATTTCCAATCACCTAAAGTACAAAAAATAATATCAAAATTTTAAAAAAATAATGATAAATTAGTTATGGTTGTTCATAAATACCCACAATCATTTACCGTCTCCTAAAGAATGTTTTTTAAAAATGTAATGGTCAAAATCAAATCTAGATGCCCATGGACAACCTAAATCATTTTTATCACCCATGGGTAGGCAAATCATATCATTGAAAAAAAAACTAATGGTTTAGATCACTTGTTACCCATGGATGGTTTCAATCATTTATAGTGGTCCATGGGTAGCTAAGATCACTTATGGTCACCCAAATTTTTATTTTTATTTTTTAATGATTTAGATCAATTTTGTTGGCGATAAAAAGCCTAAATCATTTATAAATTCCAATGTTTAGCCAAGATCATTTCCTTTCTTAAAACAAGTCATTGTTGTTAATGACAAAACTTAAGAAAGTCAATTCAAAATTCTTTTTTCTCCCCATATAGCATCATCATCTAATGTTTCCATTTTACCAAAAATTCGTTCCAATTTCTAATATGAAATTGATAGAATTTAGTTTTTAAAATTTCCTATAGTTGGTTAAACTATGGTGTCCCCTTCATCTAACGGCACTAGTAATTCAAGCAACATTGGAAGGTGGGATTATACACACATTTTTGTAATAGGCTCATATGGAATACAACATGAATCATTTGATACCTAAAGAGGTCAAACTCATACCAACCTCAAGACATAACAACATCAAAAAGTTTCACATTTGTTATTTAAGGGAACTAACTATTTGGAATTTCTCACTTTATCTTGCCCATGGCAATTTCATGTGTTCCACCCCCAAAATAAGACATTGAAAAGTGGGAGCATCACGGCGAGTGATTTTATTTTGACAAAAGTGTTCAACTTGATAATTTATCTAAAATATAGAGGAATTTTTATTTTTTAAATGATCCAAATTCACCATGACAATGGTTCATCAAAACTAGTTTAAATAGGACAATTGTAGCTTCCATAAGTTGTCATCATAAATTTGACAAGTCCAAACTAGAATTTGCTTAGCCCATTTTAAAGTGAAGAGGGCATGAAAAGATGTCTTTTGAGATTTATCTTTTTAAAGTTTTTTTTCAACATCATATTCACAACAAGATTTTGAATACCTTATCCACCAATTTGCATCCCATTTGTTTTCAATAAACTAATCCAATCCTTGAATTGGAATTTAATTCAATTCAAGTTGCATTGCAATATTGTTCATGAAGACCTTAATTAAATATAAAAAAGCATTAATGTTTCTCACTTCAATAACATTTAGGAAAAATTCCTTGTTTTTTCAATGTTTTTAATCTTGGTGCAAATAAGGAATATTTATTGCATGTTACATATTGCATCATATCATTATTGTTGTTTGGTCAAGATTCATTTATAACAAGGTTTTGAAAAGACATCCTAAGATGGGATGTCAATTTAATAAGCATTCCCAAATTCAAACATCTTTAGTCAAAATTCAAATCAAAGTGACGTTTTGGTTCAAAAATGACCTAAATTAAATAACAACAAACATATAACATCAAGGATGATTAAAGATGAGGAATAACAAAAAGATAGGAATGCCAACATGGAATGACAAAATGGCAACAAGCAATAGTGAAGGTGTCAAAACACCAAGCTAGGTTGGATATGAATTTGTTTTTTGGGGGCAATAGAGAGCACCAATATGTTGCGAGTTGAAGGCATTGGATACAATGTCAAAGGACATCAAGAAATACATAGAAAATATTGTGGGCACTAAGGTTGAACAAATTTATATTTTATAATTTTTTTGACCTAAGAGTTGTTAGGAAGCATGGTAAGAAATATGTCGGGGGATGACAAAAAGGCAAAAAAAAATGAGGCAATGAGAGGTGCTAAGAAAAACATCAAGAGTTCTAGAAATGATAATGTTTTAGTAGGTGAAAACTAAATCTCATATTCTAGAATTAATGGAAGTGAAAATGATTTCATGGAGAATCTAAATATGATCATGGATTATCATTGTCTAGTAACAAATTATATTTTAAATAATTTATTTAAAAAAATTTTAAATATACTAATATTTTGACCTTATGTCAATTGATTATCATTAACGAAATAGATTGAAACCCAAGTCATTAAATTTTTTTCTTGTAAGTAATCAATAATCTATCTATTGTTGAAAGTTATTTGTTTGTTTTGTTTGTCATGTCAAGATCTCCCAAACATGGTGTCTTTTATTACATTTTTGGTACCATTGGAAAGCATTCAATGGATAGGGTTGCACCAAGGTGGTTTTGCAATGTTTAGGCCAATGGTGTAAAAGTTATTTTATATTAAACAATTTTTTCAAAGAGAATTCAATAGAATAAAAATAAAAATAAAATTAAAACTAAGCAAGATTTTATTATTTTTGGAAAGCCTTTCATGATTGGGGTCTCTTGAAGATGATATCATAAATTTAAAACCTAAGGTGGGAAATGTATTGAATTTTGACTAAATTTTGTAATTTAAAACAATTTTTCTCACAATTGGATTCTATCATTAAGGTCATGTTCACATTTGATCCAACAATACATGTCACATTATCCATCTATTAAGGAGGATAATTTGTTTGTCACATACAAATTTTTAAAACCATAACATTCCCCAAACATTATTTGTATATTTTAGGAAGCATTCGAAATAACAGGGTATTTTTAAATTTGCTATGAAATAATGACATATTTTGAATACATTTTAGATATACTTTAAAATATATTAGATATATTTTGAATATATTTTTATGATGAATTATAAACATCCTATTTACATTTAAACTAATTTCAAATTGAACTTTTTTTCAACAAGTTGCGCCTTTTTGTTTTTTGCACATTGTTTCAAATAAAATGAAAATGACCTCCCGAAGCATTCCCCACCACACTATTGATTGTTGATATTGTTGGAAATCCCTTAATGCGTGGATAGGGGTGCTTTGAGTTAAATTCATATTGTTTAAACTCGTAATGCAAGCTAGTAGTTGAAAATTGAACTATCTTTTCAAAGAAAACTCAAAAAAAATGAAAACTAAATTTTTTTAATGGAAATCGGGGCATTATTTGCTAATTTGGAAAATCCTTGAGAAGTAGGATTTCTTGGAGGTGAACTTCATAATTTTTTGACCTAAGGAAAGGGAGATATTGAATGTTGAATTTTTGGTCAAGTCTAAAAAAATTCTCTTTTTTTTTTCTTCACAATTGGGCTTTATCTTGATGGTCCTATTCACACTTGAAACAATTATTTGATCTTGTTCACACTTAGGGCAATAGCACAAACCAAATTGGTCTAACTATTACCGAAGAAGGTAGTTTGTTTGTCTAGTTTGTCAAGTTGGGATCTCCCAAACCATAGAAGGGGCCACACTCTTGGTACCATTGGAAAGCATTCAATGAAATACAGGTGCACATAGATGGTTTCATTTTCTTGGCCTTGGCTACCAAGGCAAGGATGGTATTGTGTTTAGATTCATTAGAGCTTATAGTTGCTTAAGGGATTTTGGCCCCTAGGTAATAATAATAGGTCTAGTTTTATATGAGGATTTTTGAAAGATGATATTTTCGCTTGTGTTGAAGCTTGAGATTAGTTATAGAGTTATAATATCTTGAAGGATTTTGGTTTCTTTTAGAGGAATTTTTTGAAGATTATATTTTTGCATGGTGAAATATTTGAGTTTCCATAACTCTTCTTTTGCCTTAAGATAACTTTTTCGTGTATATGGCTAGGCCATAGTGTGACAAACTCCTTGTTTAACCATATTGGAAAGCCCTCAATGAGTAAAAGTGCTTAGAGATAGTTTCATTTAGTTTAGATTAACCTTGCAACAGATATTCAATATTGAATATTTTTTTGTTGAAGAATTTTTTTTAAAAAATAATTAGGGAAATTGGGGCATGCTCTTGGTATTGTTGGAAAACTCTTAATGAGTTGGATTTCTTGGAGGCGATTTTGTAACTTTCCGACCTAACATGCACAAGATATTGAATTTTGGGTAATATTTGTCATTAAAAATTCTATTAAAATTCAAATACAATTAGTTGGGTAATAAATTCACATTTGTGGCAAGAGCACATTGAGCCACAAGAGTATGAGTAGAGAATGATGCTATATATTTCTTTTATTTTCATATCTTGTTTTATAACCAAATTTGGCTTAATCTTTAACGGAGCCAATTCAGGTATGTAAACAAAATTGCCAAAAAACATTGCATCCACGGTTTTTTCTTTTTTCAATTTTGTGGTTTTGAAAGTTTGGTGATTGTTTTTTGTTGAATTTACACTTTAAAAAAACCAAAAATTCCAAAAAAATCCGAATTTTTTTTGTCGCCACAGTGCGAAAATTCGCCCCCAAAAATATTTATTTATTTATTTATTTAAAACTATAAAAATAAAAAATTAGATTTAAAATATAAAAATATAAAAATAAAACGCTGAGTAGCCAGAATCCCAGAGTTGGTATAAAATTCTTACCGGCTCCGGCGAGCGTAGGGTTACTGTGGCAGCCGGTTACTAGCCTATTCGGAAAAAGACTAGTGAACGTTAACGTACTTTCTGCCACGTGGCTCATCTGTCACCGGCATTAATAAGGCAAGCGTGTGGATAATGAATCTAAACGTACTTTCTGCCACGTGGCTCATCTGTTACCGGCAGTAATAAGGCAAGCGTGTGGATAGTGAATCAAAACGTACTTTCTGCCACGTGGCTCTTCCGTCACCGGCACTTTAAATCTTCACCGACACGCGCTCGTGACCAGTCACTCGGGAGTCTGGACTCGCAAGGTGTTTTTTTCCCAATTTTGCGATGTAGCCGAAGTGGCGATCATCCATAAGCGATTTTAGCCAGATTTGGTGATAAGATAATATGAAAGTAAAAAAAATCTAGCATCGTTCTATATTTTTGGCTACCTACCTGCTGCAAGTTAGGATCGAGACTAGCGATTATTTATTTATTTATTTATTTCCCTAATTTCGGCGAGTAAAAACTAAAAACTCTAAAATCACCCGCAAAAATCGCCATCTGGCGAAATTTCGCCAAAAAAGAAAAGAAAAAGAAATCCGTCCCTGCTCAGGAGAGGGTGCGAGACGGGGCCGTGAGCGAGCACTCGATCGATCGCAGGTTTTTTTGTTCGTGCAAAACTCTTGTTGTTTATTTTGATTTGAGAGGAATATGCATACTTCTGCAGAGAAGTCTGATTTGAGAAATTATTATGGAAATTATTGAAATCCGTCCATTGGGCTCAAGCAGCAGCAGCAGCAGTGGCAGGGCATTCCAAGTTTCTGAACTAAGACGACAATGCAAGCCTTTGAAGAGATTCAAGCATGTGGCCGTGCGTGCACTTGCAGAAACTAATGTATGTCTCTTTCCCTTAGAACACATTATGGTTTCTCTTCCTCGGCTTCTTTGGAAGGAAGCATAATTGAATAGAATTCATAAGCTTATTATTGTTTCAGCAGTGCCACAGAGACTTTCCTGAAACTGTTCCTTCTTGAAACTTTTTATTAACACAGCTATTCAAGCTAGGGTTTTAGGGTTTAGCTTCGTTGGAAGGAAGCATAATTGAATAGAATTCATAAGCTTATTGTTGTTTCAGCAATGCCACAGAGACTTTCCTGAACTGTTCCTTATTGAAATTTGTCATTAACAGAACTATTGAAGCTAGGGTTTTGAAATATTAGAAGCAAAGTTTTTGGTGCCCTGTGTTCCTGTGATTTACCCTAACTATCTGTAGTTCACTGAGTACAGATTGTTTAAAAACGTGATGTGATGCAATCCACAATACACTAGTACCCTACTCAAATGCTAGACATTAAGTCAAAGACGAGACATGATCTTAGATATGTTTCATTGTGGTTTTGCACTTTCTGAAGTTTTGGACCTCATTGGAGATCATGGCAGTCAAATGGGTCATTTCGAAGGTCTAGGAAGCATACAAAAGAGGTGATTATGGTGGATCCTTTGGAAGCCAAAAGACTGGCTGCAGAAGAATGGAAGCTGCTGCAAGCTCGTGCAGCACTCCAGGTCTTTTTCATCACTAGTATGGGGCTACTCTCAACATATGCATATTTTTGTTCTTGTATTAGTTTGCAAGTTAACTAATCCAGGAGGAGATTTGTTGCATTTATATTTGAAGGTGATGCATGCTGTTTTACATTCTATATTGCAGTAACCTGTCTTTTTTTTTATGCTGTTTTGTGGAATGTAGAGACAGCAACAGATTGAAGCAATTAATGGTGGATGGGCAGTCCTAGGTTTGACAGCAGCCATTGTCATAGAGGGCTATACAGGCAAGGGAATTCTGGAACAGGTAGTTTCTCTTTGGCATACATATTTCATCTTGAAGAACATTGACAGCATGTTCAAACTCCAGGATTTCTCTTTGTACACTGTGAATGATTATCAGCTGCATATTTGTCAAGGATTTGTCAGATCTTCAAAGCACCCTGAGCTGCTTTGCCAAATTATCATCTTGTGAACTGGTGCCCAAATCTTGAAACTCAATACATGACTTCTTCTTTGAAGCTTTCATGAAATTGCTTCTCCACTCAAAATAATTGGCTTTATGCTTTGCAGGTGGCAGGATACTTGGATTCAATTGCTGATTTCATAGCAGGGTTGACACCAGGTCCTTGACATAACCTGTGCTAGTAGTACTTTGAGCCTGGCATGAAAATGTTCTAGATTAGGGACCAGCAGTTTCTTTCATATCATAATGAAATAGTACATACATCTGCCTATGCTGTAGACATAGCTACCTAGTTTTCAATAGTATTTGACATGTGGCTGTTGCAATGCAATTGATTGGTCACAGTTGTCCACCATCAGCAATCTTGCCTAAGATCTGTGACATGATTGCAAATCGGCTACCACATATAGTCAGAAGTGTCAATGAGATGAGTTGGTCAGATCTGAACAGCATAAACCAGTTTGCCCTCAGAAGCAAGCATGGCAAGCAATTGTGAAACTGTTTTTCACTTTCAAGGACTCTAGCAATTGTCTGCTCCAATCATATGCCATAAAGTGTTCCAATTTTATGAGTAACCACTTCAGTCTAAAGTGAATTTCTTGATTCATCTTTTGGATAACATTCATGGTAGTGGTATGTAGTATTCAGGGCTTTGTGTCTATGGTTTAGGTTTCAGAAGTGTTTTAAGGTTTTAATGATATGACTTGCAACTTGTTAGTTGGGTTTGCTCTTCCATCAAGTCAAGTCCACCACAGATCAAACTCTCTCAGAGAAAAGTAAAAACTTTTGCAAGCCTGTTTGCTTCTGTTAGCCTAGAAGATGATGCTCCAAAGGAGATCCATGGCTCCCTCCCTCAAGTACATTCCACCTCTCCCACTTCATTTGCCATTTTATATTGCAGTTAGTGTTGCCCCTGAGGGGTTTGTTGTTGCATCATGGAGTAGGATCCTTTGTCAATTCTCCAAAAAATTGGTGGGGTCAAAGTCCAATTTGGCTAGGGGATTCTACAGAACCAAGAGGAAGTGTATATCATGAGTCAGTCCTCCAAGATGGCTTATCAAGATGGCTTTTCTAGGGATTCTTGGGTTACTCGCTCTGCTCTCTGATGACCAATTTATGATGAGGACTTCAAAACTTCTAACAAATGGTAAGTGTGATCTGGGCTTGTCACCTCCAGATCTTGCTAGAAAGTCAGAGTCCATAACTGTTCTGAAAATGTTGTTGCTTATCAATGGGCTTCCATTAGTCCAATGATGTTTACTGCCTGCAATATTTCATCTATATCCTGGGCCAGACTACAAGTTCAGCAACATTGAAAGCTTCTGCCTCCCAGTGGGTGAAATCATGCTTCTGGGGTAGGCCTCTGAGTGCAGCAGGCCCTGCTTGAGGTCTTCTTATCCCAACCTATGCTTTTGGCTCTGTTCATGGCATGTGGCCAGATAACTTCTGAACTACTCAAGAAGCTCTTTGAATTCAGGTTCTTTTCCCCACCTTTGCTTTATTTATAGTCAGCATTCAGTTTTTTTGGTAGTGAGTTTCATTGACAGGCTTGGAATCCTCTTTATTTGTAACTTACTGTGGCAGACTGAAGATGGTCAGGAGATGTGTACCCACACCATTTACTGCACAAATATTGGCAAGAAGGTGAAGTGGAACCCAAATTCTGGTGTTATTCACAGTTCATACCATGTAGGCTCAGCTTCCTGTGAGTGGAATATCTTCCCTTGAAGGTAAATTTCTCTGAGAAAGTGTTTCACCTTGGATTCAGGTGTCACAGGCTGATGTGAAGCTCTTCTTTGAGTCTTTTTGTGGTGAGGTAAGCTTGCATGGTGTGCCATACTTCAGGCCATGTCTGAAGATTTGCTGTTATGGTGCGTTGCCTGTAAGAGCTGTCTGAAAAAGGACATTTGTTGCTGAACCACAGAAATCCTGACAATTCTCTGGAAACTGCTTGGAGATGGAATGTGCAGGTTGCACAGCTAAGATTGCTGGGGGACTACCATCATTCTACACAAATCACATTTATAGAGTTTGTGATGGTCTGTTCATTCTCTTCTCTCATCAGTGGCCAACTTCTTGTCATCTCCCCAAAACTGAAGGCAAATCAATATCCAGATATTTGCACAGCATTACTGGCCCTCTATGCTTGCAGGATGTGTGTATTTAAATTGTGCTAAGTTCAGGTCACACCACAACACAATTATGTCTGTACTGTCTCATTTCATGTAACAACATTTAGACTTAAATTCAAGTCTTTGGGGGAGCAATTTGACATCACATGTTGCTGGTCACACAACATCACTTCTTGTCCAGGTAGATGCTGATGCATGGCCTAAGCACATGCTCACAAGTTTTCCCATGAAGTTATTATTCCATATGTTAAGTTCCACGGTCTCCTGGATCTTCAAAGTAAAAAAGTAGCCAACTGCATTCTATATATCTCTAGCTGGCAGGCATTGTGCAAGGTTTTAATTGCCACCTAAACCTCAAACATCATCACATGTAGCACTACAATTTGAAGAAGGTACACCCACCCATTTTCCCATTTATTCAATCTCTCCTAGAATCAATCTTTCTGCCATTTTCACCATCATCCACCACTGTTTTGTGTGACACTACCCTCCTCATTGATCAGGGACTTCTTGTGGACACATGCATGCATATTGTGAGCATTTGTTCTTGTGTTTGGTTGTGTAAAAATCAATTTGATTAAAGAAAATGCTGTTGCCTTATAGTAAAAAACTGTTGGAAAGTATGCAACATGTGGTCAAACTTTTTGTTTATTGGCATTCCTGCAAAGTAGTGTGCTAGTGGATCTGTAATGGACTTTTGTTCAATTAGGTTGCTGACAAATCTGATTTGAGCTGTATTGGAAGGCAATTTGTATTTTTTCAAACTTGGAACTACCTCAATGCAACATGCAGCTTGGTTAATATGATGGAGTTCAGCTTTAGATTTTTGAGACCTCATGCAGTGTCAGGCCTTGTAGTGGTGCTCAAGAGTGAGTATGGCAGTTTGGATGTCCTGTGCAGAGTTATTTCCAAATTTGTCTTATTATCTCAATGTAAAATCTCAATCCAAGATGCAGTCATATATGAACCACCTAGTCTGTCAGTTAAAAGTTTACACTGGGATACATTATGTTTGGGTCAGTCAGCATTCTGTCTTCAATGCTCAAGAGCAGCCACATGGCAGATCTGATTTCATATATTTTGTAGGCCTCAAGGGGTGTGTCATTGTTTCTATTGGGTGCTTTCATTTCCACCTCCATCTGACAGTCTCACTCATTCAGCTTCATATGGACACTGTTGCAGAATCCCAAGGGTGTGTTGGGAAGTAAAGCAATCTAGAGCCATGAATGCTTTCCATTCCAGATACCAAGATCAAACCTCCTGCCATGATTGCTCTAGAAGCCCATATGCTATTGGACAATATGTATTCAATGCAAACCAAGCTCACGTACCAGATAAAATGGCTGCAACTTGCAATGAGTTTAATGGCAAAATTTGCAAAAACTATGGCATCTTCCCTCAACTGCACAAGAAATTAGATCTGCAATACATAGCCTTGGGGGAAAATTCTTGAGCACTGAAACACAAATATTTTTCCAGTGCAAACTTCAATCTCACATGCTATTCTCTGCATGAATCTTGCATTGGTTCTATGGGAAAGGATACGAGAAGAAAAAAATCCTGGAAAAATCAGGACACGTAGTTAAAAGAAAATAACATAGGAGCAATGAGGGTTTGCCCCACATTCAATTTGAGGTTATCACCGTAGTACCAGGGCCAGTTTGACACTAATTATATCATTTTTTAGAAATGTTTCAAAAAATCAGAAATACATTTTTCTGAAGGAAAATGAAGAATGTGATGGAATATTTGAGAATATATCATTTGTCGAAATGAAATCCTCAAAATTAATTCTCATTATCCTCAAAACAGCCTTTAGAGCTCTGGGAAGGATTTGAACTCAAGATTTTCTAGAGGAAGTTAAAAATTAAAAAGTTATAAAGTACAAGGTCTTGTGTGAAAAAGATGTGTAAAAATTTGTTATTCAATGTTCATACATCATGATGATGGCTTTAGATTTGAAGTCATGAACACATGTTAAATATTTAAATATTTCAAGAATTGGGGCTGATTATCCTACATCAACTTTGATGATTCTTTGAAAAAGGTGAGAATCGCTCAACATTAACTTATACTTGGCATTACCATGTATACTAACTAGTGTTGTGTGTGTAAATGTAAATATGCACATACCCAACATGAACCATGAAAGTGTAAATCATAAATGCACTTACACAACACAGCCCAACCCAACCCATTACACTTACACTACTCGGCATGTAAACATTTTTTTACTGCAATTATACTAACATGCATGTAATGTAAGTGATTGTAAAATACATTTATATTACCCGCCTTTATGTACACTTGCCTAATCAGTAACCACTTAGTAATTAGTTGTGGTGCATCCCAAAGCTTCAAATATAACTCTTTTGCAATAGGCCACTTTGATTGGCCCATCTTCCAAACAAAATATGAAACTTTGTGGGTTCCCCTGGATAGAAGTTACAGACCTCACGTTATTCACTTACACGATTTGTAATTGAACCATATAGTGTATATCACATGTAAAAATTACCCTAACCCTGTTAAGGGTAGTAGATAGGTTGGTCATTGAACATTTAATGGCTTTAGAGTGTTGAGGTGCATTGGTCTTCGGCTTTTTGGGCATGGTGTGTAAAGAAAAGTTGTGGCCCATCTCTAAACACACCCACGGCCATTTAGATCATAGCATTTAGACAAAAGATGACAAAAATATGCCCCCCCAAAGGAAGGGGGTTTCACTTGCTGAAACAAATCTTAAATAAACATTCAGTTACCTTATGAGCAAACACGTTGCAACTTGTGAATGTGTTTTATGTATCTAACAAATGTCACAAATCTGACCCTTGGATGAACATAATGGAAATGAAATCCAAACGGTTCTTTGTGTAAAAAAGTTCATTATACACAATCGGCCAAGACTTGTTCCAAAAAAAAATGAAAAACCTCTCCAGCCATGAGGAATCTACCATTTGTCTGACCTTGAAATGTAAGTGGTACCTCCATGTTAAGGTTTCGGTTTTGGGTCTCCTATTCTTGTAGTTTAACATCAACTATTGCAAGCTCCCTCTCTCATTTCTTCATTGGACAAACTCCTTCATTGTTGTTTGCATTAGTTGCTTGCTTTCTATGTAGGTGGTGGCGTGCATGGTTGGTGTTGGAGGATGATTGTGTTGATGAAACTCTCTCTCTACTATTTGCAAGATTTTTGTGTAGGCAATGGCACACAAAGCTAGTTGGAACATGTGTGTGTTGGTTGCAAGGAAATGAAATCATGGACATTGTTCTCTTGGTTTATTATTTTTTGGTGTGTTGGGCCTTTTGAAATTTACCCCAAATTATCTCTTAGTCATTTTCATAAACTTTGTCTCCTTCTGGCCTCTTCATGAACTTCCCCTCCCCCTCCCCCTTTCTCACCCATTGCCTTATGAAAGTTTTGTTTTCTTTTAGCCTTTTCATAAGCTTCGACCCCACTTCTCTCTTGGTCCTTTCATGGGCTACATCTTTTTTAAGTCCTTTTCATGAACTTCAACCGCGCCCCCCCCCCTCAATCCTTGTCCTCTTCATATTTGACCCCTTTCATCCTTAATCCTCTTCAAAGTTTGCAACCCCACCTTTCTCTTCTAGTCCTCTTCGAATTTGACCCCCTTTTTTATTTTGATTTTCTTCATGAGTTGTGTTGTGTCATCCTCCTAAGATTCGACCCCCCTGCCCACCATGCCCCCTTTCATAGATATTGTTAACTAAGAAAGGGGGTTGTAGGGTTGTTACAATATGCCCCTTTGCTTTCATTTAAACTCGAGATCTTGCCCTTGCTTTTCTTTTTTTTTGAGTTGGTGTTATAAACTCAAGGTTAATACCCTTGTAGACTGAAGGATGGGCCTTGAAACCTGCGAGAAAATTATTATGAAATTTGTCTTTAGTTTTTTTTATTTTAGCTCAAGACCAAACTACTGCAAAATTTGCCCTATATGATTTGTTCACCAACCTTTGAATTATTATATTAATAATAGTACAGGAATTTGCAACTCATTGGGGCTTCTTATCATCTCTCTCCTTTCATTTTTGATGTCTAACTTCTTTTGTTGCTTCTTTGTTAAATATTTTTCCTTCTAAAATTTCAAAGTATTCTATGGATTTTACTACGTGTGATTGGTTGTAATCCATTAATAGTTATTTTCCCTTTGCCTTCCTTACAAACAAATGTAGCAAGGACAATAAATTTACAAATGACAAAGGTGTTTGGGTTGGTTATGGAGTTGCAACCTCTTACATTTCAATTGTAATTCCATCCAAGTCAATAGATAAGTCATAGACAATTGTTGTCTACCCAATTTCATGTGTGGCGGCAGGACTCGTGGCTTCTTAAATGTAGTATCTTACATTTGGTTGTTTTTATTATCTATGATAATCTATTCTAACCTCTTTTATTATTACTATTAGTTTAACATCTATGTGGTAGTCCCATCTTCCTTTGGTTCCTTTTGGTCATTATCTAATCCATCAAAATCATCATTGTCTCCATTTAAGATGTTTGTGGCATCTAATGTGTATACTTTAAATGGCCTAGTCTTCCCATCCATAACCCTGGGATTGAAAGGCCAAATTTTTATTATTTTGAACTCACCTTTGATATTTTTCTTGGATAATGTTTGTTCCAAACTCTTGTATACCGAACTAACTATTGTGTATTTGTCTAATTCATGGTGATTGTTTCAAACCATTGCACTATCTCTCTCTCTCATGAAAGCAATTTTGAATGTTTTAAAGCAATTCACATCTAGGCGTTGTAAGGTATGGGATGTGTGAGTTGGTAATTTGATCATATCCAACCCAATTTCTTACACTTATCCTATTGCTTTTAATGTAACATGTGAACCATGTCCATCTAAAATTAAAAGATGCCGATTAGACTAAAAAATATCACTTAGAATTGACCTTTTGAAAAATGATAAAAAACTCCTTGAATAAGAAAGATGTCAGTAGATTAGAAGAAATCATTAAATTCATATGGATGTTTGAATCCTATTTCATTTGAAAAAATCTTGCAAAGTCAGCTCACTTTAAGTTGACATTTGTAATTGATGTGTAGGCAATTGATGTGAAAGTGACATTACACTGGTTTGCAACTTGCTGAAATCTTTGAGAACAAAAATTGTTAGACCACTTTATTACTCTTAAGATTCTAAATGTTAGATTCAATAATAATATAGATATTTGCTAAAAATTTCATGATAAAGTTACTTTACATAGTTAAACATATTTCTACAATTGATGCTTGTGTAGGTTGATCTTGTAAACTTGCTTTTACTTTGGCATCTTGTGTGCTAGATTTTAGTGTGTTGTGTCCTTCCCCTTGTTTTAGTTGCAAACTTGCTTCTCTTTCATCTTTCCTTGTCAATGATTTTAAACTAGGAACATAAGCTCTCGGAAATCTTGAACGAACTAATCATGAGCCTTGGATAATGATGATATTCTTGAAGTGATGCTAGAGGAATTCAGAAAATTGAAAAGTTATTCAATTTTATGTTTCTCTTATGAGGATATTGTGTTTGTAATTCTTGATTTTGGTAGGAATATAATGTGCTTGGAAAATGTGCAAAGTATTAAAGTGATTTATGTGTCTTGCTTTGGGAGAAAAATATTTGAATGAGTTAAATGTTTGTTGCTTTGATTATGGCCTCAAAAGGTTGTTTATATCCCTAAACATTAAATCTTGAATTAAATAACTCCAACAACAAACACTTTTGTTGTGAAATGGTCTGAAATATTTATATACTGTGTCACGTCCTAAATGAATACCTAGTGTGCTATCTTTGGGCCTAATTTTTTTTAAACTACACTCTTAAAAACCCATTACTTGTCTTTGTTAATTGGTTTGTATTTTTGCTTTTATTATTTTCTTTTTTTCATATGAGGAAACAAGGGGCTTGCAAAAGTGTTCTATGTTATGTCCCATGACCAAACACATCCTTCATCTAAGTGGGGCTGCACACTCAACCCTACTTGTCTAAAATCAACCTATGACCGAACACAAAATCATATGATATGTGTAAGTTATCAAAACTAGTCTAACACATTTTTTTGCCACCACAGGTTTGGTTATAAGATGCAATATGCACACTAGCAAGTGTAACCAAAGGGCATTGACTGGCCTAAATAAGAACATTTGCCATGATCGATCACCAGCCTATGTTCAATGATTGGCATATTTATCCTACACTTACACAAAATGATAGTCCTATACCATATGCAAGCAACAACATCCTTATATATCATACCAACATTGGTTATTATGTTATTGTGGCTATTGAGAAGAACCTTTGGTTCCAATTTTGCCAAATAAATTGGAACCGTTTTTGGTTCTAGTTTTGTTATGTTTTGAACAAGATTCTAGTTTTTGTGTATGAAACTTTTCTCAGATTCTCAGTTCATAGTTATTTGATAAATGATTTTTTGGTCATTCCCCATCAGTTGTCAATTAATTTGGTTAAGGTCTAAAGACATAATTACGCTTATATTAAACTTATTTAGGCATAATTATGATAAATTAGGAACGATTAAGGCTATTTCAAGGCAAGTAGGTAGAATCATTTTTTATGTTTGATTAGGCTATACCAGTTCCAGTTGTAGGGTTTAGGGTTTAGGTTTAGGGTTCTATGATGTTCTAGTTTGGCACAAGTCTGGAATAGAACCTGCAGAGTGGTTCCAGCTCTTATTTTCTACATGTATTTTTTGGTGCCAATTTGAATTCCAGTTTTGGCAGTTGGTTTGGTTTAGTTCTGATCATTAACCACAGTCAGAACCATGGGTTAATCTCCAATTAACCTCCCAAAATTGGCTACTATGCAAAAGCCATATCCATAATTTGAGGGCTAAGATGAACCAAACCGCCACCAACACATCATCCATTGGAAGCCTGTTATGACCAGTGTTGGGTGGTTACCATCATACCTTGGCGGTTTCGACACAAATTATATTATTTTTAAAAATCCTAAAATTTTCAAATTTTACTTCTCTCAAAGAATACATGAGATTTTTTTGGAATATTTGAGATTATTCTTTTTTTTTACACGGAACCTTCAAAATTAATTAATTATTTATTTGGTATATATGTAAATCTAATAGTTGGAGGTTCAATTTTCAAAGACCCGCTGAAAACTGGTTTTCAAATACCCAGCCCCTGTCAGCCCTTTAACTTCAAAGACCCAGAAAGTGCGGTTCTTGAATTTTGAACCGCATAGGTTATCAATTATCAATATCAAAAAAAATAAAATTGGGTCCCAAGTAGGTTATCAGAAAATGTTGAGTAATAACCATCAGTTATGCATAAGGGTAGGTTATCAAATAACCAATTAATAATCACCAGTTAACTTACTTGTTGGTTATACATCACCTATAGGGTTTTTTAAAATAAAAATAAAACTGTTTTTTTTCTCTTTTAAAATTTTAAAAAATTAGTATTTAAATATTGATAACCTACCTAGATAATAATCAGGCCATCCAGGTAGCTCATTAGATTTTGAAAATTCAACACCGAGCAGTTATCCATTTAACTAATTATCAAGAAAATCAAGAACTGGCTGGTAAGTTATTAATAACAGGATTGATAACTGGTCAAGACTGGTAGATACCATAGTACCTCGGCAGCTTTGACACAAATTATATTATTTGTAAAAATGTCAAAATTTTCCAAAAAAATAAACAAATCAAAAGAACAAAATTCCATGAACAGAAATAAAGAATCCTTTGAAATATTCAATTTTTCAACATGAAATTTTCATAATTAATTAATTAATTAATTATTCCACAAACTGCTCTTGTGTTACAGTGATCAAAAAGCTCTGGAGCAGAGAACAAGTAACACCTGTGCTGAGCTAAGGAACTGGAACCCAATGGAAAAATTGTCCACCAACTGTCCTTCATGGCAGGCAGGTGGCTGTTGGTTCACTCTAGCCTGATTCAAGGACAGATACCATCAGTTTGTGGCTGGTGGTGGTGGAACCTTCTCTTCTGGCCTAATAGTAATTCTGAAATGTTGGTTTTGAGTTATGAGGATTAGTGATGCTGATAACCAAGGCTTCACTCTCCACACTTTCACTCCATGACCCACACAACATGGTAGCACTAGCAGAATATCAGAACATCTTCAGGGGCCCGGAGATACCATACCTACAACGGATGTGAAGCACATAATAATTCGCAAAAGGTTTAGCTGAAAAAAGGGAAAAGAATTATCAAATTTGTATTGAAATTGTTGAAAATCAAACTGCATTGGGTTTTACTATCACAAATACACAATACAAGGTGTACTTTGCATGTGTATTTCTCAACTGTTGATATTCCGAGAAATTAAATTTGAAACTACTTAACCTTTTTTTCCCCTAAAATAAATAAATAAATATTCATCAAAGAAGTGCTGAATATCAGCCAGTGTTTTACATTTTAAAACAATAGCTATTAGAATCGGCAATTCCTAAATCAAACTAGGAAGTCTGGCAATTCTTGGCGACTTTTCATGAATCACCATGAAATAATAATAAAGTTATGATTTGGTCGTTTTTGGGCACATCCTAAAACCAGTTTAAAGGGATTCTACATTCTATACCAATTTAAAATTAATTCATTTCTACATTAAAAATTCAAAGAATCACCCAACACTGGTTTATGTTAACTTCACAAGATCTTTCAGAAGTCACAACTCACCTCTCACAGAAGCAAAGCTTCTCAAATTGATTGTTGTTACATGGCAATTGTACACTGTCCTCTCAAAGAAAGCTATTGTGCCAGTCAATCTGGACCTTCCTACCTCGAGGTAGATTATGCTCAAGGTATTCCTCATTCTTTCTAGTCTGTTGATTAGTACTAATCTTGTGATTAGTTCCGCAGGAAACCCACTTTCAAACATTTTGTCACTGTGAGATGCAATTAATCAAATATCATTTTATGTCTGTAATTTGGCCTGAAAGCCCCAAGGGCTGTCTTTTATTAGGTGAAAGACCCTTGATGACATTACTATTCTGGATCAAAAACCATGCTCTGGGTTGGTATAGCCAAAGAGTTTGGCAAAATCTTTGTTGCATCTATTGTGTGAAATAGTGTTGAATTTAACAGAACAGATCACAAAAGCTTTATTGCATCTATTGTGTGAAGTAGTGTCGAATTTGTCAGAGCAGATCACAAAAGCTTTTATTCATATAATCAGCGTTCAGTTTTTTTTGTGGTAGACAGTTTCAGTGACAGGCTTGTAAATCATCTTTTATCTGTAGCTTTCGAGCTGCTGACCTAATTGGCAAACTGAATACAACTTGGGTATGTTTGCCTGCACCATATACTGAACAAATGTTGACAAGAAGTTGAAGGAGAATTCAAATTCCAATCTTATTCACATTTCATACTGATACTTAAGAAATTTGTAGATAGATGCATACCTCCCCCGCACCCATGGGCTGTTTCTCCCAAAAGTTTTCCCATACACCCAACATTGGCTGGTCACTGAACAAAACTTTATTAGAAGCTTTGCTGTTGTTTTCATTTCTGTGTGTCTTTCTTTCTTCTCTTCTATTGTATGTCTTTTGTGTTTCTCTGTGCTCTACTATCATCTGTGTCTTCAACGTTGATTTGCAATACTCTATCTCTTTGCTTGGGGTATCTTATGAAGTCTCCATATCCTTCCCTTCTATATTCTTTTGTTATTTTGGGTGTAGAAGTGAGCTAAATTCTAAGAAGCTTCATTCATTTGTGAACTCACACTATTGTGGTTTTTTTTTTTGGTTTTAGGTTCAAGTTGGTTTATATTGACATGGTTTTTTTGTGTTTAAACATTAAGCCAGAGTGAGTATTTGTTGCATATTTCATACTTGGTCAGATAATGGAGTAGATTTCATGTGATCATCATGATTGTTTATCAAGTATAGGCTAGAAGTCTTGGTCTGTAGAGATATTAGATCATGTAATTTGCTTGGTGTCAATTAGAGATTTTTTTCCAGAGAGTGTGTCCTAGATTTGGCTGTTATTTTTGTTAATTTAGCCAATTGTTTGAATAGGCTATGAACTATGAGGGATGATAATGATGCATGATTTTCTTTGTTTCTTGAAAAAGGGGTTTTTATGTTTTCCTTCTTTTGTTTTGTTTTCAAAGTGGTGCAAGCCAATTCAATGTAGAAGCATTACAAGTGGAGTTACAATGTGAATGTGGGTGCAAAGATATTAGAGATTATTGAGATGCATGTGATCATTAACATTGTCAACTTTTTTGAAGCATTGTAGTGTAAGTATGTGGACACATATCATAATGGACAAGAGTTCAAATAGCTACTCAATTCACAACAAGGCAAATGCTTTCACTGGAAATGTGGTACATCAGTTGAACCATGACATTGCAAAAAAGGTGTGCATTGCATTCCACTTACAACCAACGTCAAAGGCTAGGGTATGGAAAGAATTGACACATGGGGGAATGAAATTGAACACTACTGTTGAGCAAGTTGATAATGGATGCCATGAAATCTTGTGGAGTGATTTATCAAAAGATGTCATGCACAAAGTTTTAGCACTATTGCCAATTCCAAGGCTCATTCAAGTGCGCTCTATTTGTAAATAATGGCATTCCATCATCACATCTTCATGCTTTGAAGAATTGTGGGAGGATTTTTTTCCCCATGAAACCTACTTCCCTATGGTATTCTCTTGTGGAACCCATGAGCTATGTCTTGCTTACAATCACATGATGAAACCTCTTGATGTTCAAACTTGTATGGCTAGAATAAGGGGCTTTTGTGTTTTTGTAGAAACATTTGCCTTATTCTTTGCAATCCATTGACCAAGATAGTGAAGGAGAACTACCATTGATTGTTCACAAATGGCTACCATATGCCTTAGTGCACTTCATAGTTAACAATTGAACAAAGTCAATCAAAGTGATTGTCGCAAGGAAGCTCAATCACAACTATTTCACAAACACTTTTGGAGACATAGCAATCTTTGAATCTTTAGTTGGTACTTGGACATCGGTAGTTAATTTACATTTCAAGGTTTTTTCTTATGGTCGCATTACAACCATGTGCAAAGGTGTTATCTATTGTGAGGCAATTTGCTACAATGACAAGTTGGGTGTAATAGCTTACAATGTACAAAAAGGAGCATGGGACGATGCCATACATGAAGTTCCACATGACAACTATGGAGACTATCAAGTAAATGACATTGTACAATGCAAGGGTTACATTTTGGATAGTTGTTGGGTGAGGTTATGGAGGACTTGTTACATGTATCTATGTATTCAAGCTTGAACTTGGAGTAGCAACTACAACTTCCATACATCCAACTTCAAAACTTGCCCTCTTACAACTGCTATCATTGCGAAATTCTTATATGATCACATTCTCATTGAGTTTGGTTGTCCACTTACTATTGTGATAGATCAAGGTACCCATTTCATTAACGATGTTATTCATTATTTAATCAATCATTTCATCCTAAGACATATACTAGTTCTATTGTTTATTATCCACAAGGGAATGGACAAGCTAAGTCTACTAATAAAGTTTTTGGTGCATTGCTCACGAAACTAGTGAATGAGAAATAGAATGATTGTGATGAACATCTATCCACAATTCTATTTTCTTACAAAATTGGTTTTTAAATAAAAATTGGTCACACTCCATTTCAACTTGTTTACAAATTACATTCATTACACCCTAAAGAGTACCTATTACCATCCAAGCCCGAGTAGACTTATGATCCAAAACTTGTTAGAATTTTAACTAATTGCCTATCAAAAACTAGAAAAATTACATGAGAACCAATTAATAATACATGATCTGATAGCTTCTAACCAATGGAACCGGTCTTTATGGTCTTAGAACCGGTACATTGAAACAATACCAATTTGGATATTATGTTTTATGGTTTTTGAGGATTGTCAAAACACACACCCCTAAGTTTCAAAGACGATGGTTTGGACCATATAGGATCCAATACTATTTACCCAACAATATAGTATTGCTAGTGATTATTGATAAATTCGATCCTAACCCAATGTCGATCAACATTAACAAGTTGAAACCCTATAGGTTTATAGATAATTAAACACTTCAACTTGTTTTGGCTAAGCCTGGTGATTTTTTATCAAAGGAACCAGTGAAGGTGAAGTATTCTAACAACATGTCTAACCAACAACAAGTTGAGGAAACCTATTTTGATAACTTATCAAATAAGGAACCAATTGAAACTAATCATTCCAATAACTTGTTCGTCAAAGAACTAGTTCATTTTAACATTAAAGGTTTGATAGCTGACAATCTAACTGAAAGGAGAACGGGTAGTAATTTGTCTAAACTAAAACTAGTTCAAATAGGTGATAACGACATGTTAACAAGGTAACTAGTCAAAAACCAACTTGTTAGCCCTAATTCTGTGCAAAGTAATGATATCTCAATAAACCTAATTACAGGTGTCGATTTCTTAAGGTTGGTATACCTTAAAAGTTGCGTCATTCTCCTAAATGTTGCCACTTTCCACTTTATAGCTATAGTATAAAGAAATGGCACGTCCCTTGGAATGTTTTTTCATTTTTTCATTATAAATTTCTTTGTATTATTTATTACACCAAAATGAAAAAATGAGTGCCTTAGATCAATTAAGAGAGAGAACAAACAAGAGGGTGGCAGAATTGAGAAAAGAAAGAAAAATGAAGAAGGGAAATGAAAAAGAATTGTAGAAAGTTAGAAAGGAAGTTTTTTAAACAATTAAAGCAATATACATTGAACCACTTGCATCAAGGGCGCCTCCTACATTTTGTGAAAGTAGTGAGAGTTTTGGAGAAAGTAGAAATGTAGAATAAGAAATTTTCGAAACATTAAAACATGTTGCCACTATGCACTACTAGAAATCTTGTCATTTGTAACCAATCACTATGTAATTGGCATGCAACTAGTTGTCATTTACAACTATCTTGGTCATGTTTGCAACTACAAATTTGGTATTATATAATTTTTGGGCCATACGGTTGTGTGTGCAACTAACATGCAATTAAATGTGTACAACATGGACACGTGTCATAAAAATAATGGCTTAAACTTATACATACTTCAATTACTATACTTAATATATTTACATAAGCTATATATAATAGTATTATGTACCTCTAGTACTAAGGTTAACCCCATGTTAACTTAGGCTAGCCTAAATTAACCTAGGTTAAAATAACCATGGTTAAACTAACATAGGCTAAATAAACAAAAAAATTAAACTAATCATAACTAAATTAAGTTAAGCTAAACTAATTATGGCTAATTTAAATTAAGCTAAATTAAATCAAGTTAAATTATGGCTAAATTAAATTAAATTAGGCTAAACTAACCATAATTAAATTAAGTTAAGCTGAAATAATTATGGCTAAAATAAACTATGGCTAAAATTAAATTAAGTTAAATTAACTATGGCAAAAATAAGTTAGGCCAAACTAATTATGATTAAATCAAGTTAGGCTAAGCTAAATTAAACTATATTAATTATGGTTAAAATAAATTAAGCTAAATTAAACTAGGTTAAAATAAATATGGCTAAATCAAATTAGGCCAAAATAATTATGGCTAAATTAAGTTAGGCTACAATACTTATGGCTAAATTAAATTAGACTATATTTATTATGGCTAAACTAAATTAAACTAAATTAAATTAGGATAAAATAAATATGGTTAAATTAAGTTAAATTAAGTTAAACTAAATTATTTATGGTTAAATTAAATTAGGTTTAAATTTGAAATGGTTAAATTAAGTTAGGTTAAACTAATTATTGCTAAACTAAATTATGCTAAATTAAATTAAGTTAAACTAAACCATGTTTTAAGTATGTTTGATTTTATTTTATTTTGGAATTTTTTTCAAAAAATGTGAATTTTATTAAACAAAAAATTATTCAAAATCAGTTAATATAATTTTTTTAATTATAAATAATCATAATTATTAATTAAAGGTTTATTATAATTATAGTGATAATAGATTTTAGGTATTATATATTTAAATTTTATTATTTATGTTAAAATATTAATGTAAATAGGCTAACTAATTAACCTACAATTATATAAATATCCTAAAATAATTATTCATTTAAGTTAGATAATAATATTAAAATCATACTTTCATTAAGTAATCATAATTATTAGAAATATCTTATAATTACCTTTGAAGTGCAAAAGAAAAGGAGAAATGAAAAATAACAAGAAGAAAAATAAGCTTTCCAAATTATAAAATGTTTTTTTTTCCTTTCTTTAGACCCTTCCTATTTTCAAAATTCATCTTATTTCTTATTCATTTTAAACGATTTAAAGTGCTATAAGAGTGCCACATGAACTCCTACAACTCACATTAGAACTATAATAGCAACAAAACAACATAAAATGAACTTTCTGGGTGTTTAAATATCGGCCTTTGTAGTGTTCAATAGTTTCTTTTTCTAGTTTTTGACCCCCTTTACTTTGGGGGGCCATAACTTTTTCATTTTAATTTGTTTTCAGTGATTCTTAATGTGTTAGATGTGCCAAGAGGAGGGCTTCAAGTTTTTTTTGGACACCAAAAGCAATAGAGCCCTCCCCTTGATGTTATATTCTACTACATTAATTGCATCTAATGTGCAATTAAGTTGGTTCATGAAGTTCGTAATGGAATGTTTTAACCTATATCCTTTGCCTCTAATTCTATTTGGCTCAATATGTAACTAGGAGCAATAATTATGTAGAAGTCAAATACCAAATGTCATTGGGGATGAATAAATGAAAAAAACTTGACCTTTATGAAATGGTCAAACCTAAAAATAAAATTGGATTATTTTAAACCTACTTATATAACCTAAGCCTAGCTACTTTTCAACCTACTTACACACCTAAATAAACCTACTTATTTAATAGGTTTTAATTATTACCTACCTACTTAGACACCACGTGTCAACATTTTATTAGCCATAAATTAGACGACATAAATTTCATTAATTAATATTTAGTTTTTTTAATAGGTGGGCCTTGATTACCACGTGTCACCATATAATTGGTGTTAAAATGTACACGTGTCAAATGCCCAATGAACATTCCATGGTGTGCCGCATGTCATCGTCCTAGTGGCAGAAACTTTAATGATTGAAATTAATCCAATGAATTTTTAATTTTGAAAACACAAAAAAATTAAATAGTTATACATGTCCATAAGCTAGTTATCTAATTTTTAAACATGTGTCGTATTTTGATTAGTTGCATCGTAGTTACAAAAAGAGTTGCACATAAGGCGTAACTACATTTGGATTTGTATGTATGTATGAACATGTACATTAACACCATATATACATGTTGCATATGTAGTGTCGCATGCAACTGAATGTCATGTGCAACTTGTCTTAAACAACTACATAAATTTGCAATTGCATGTGTTGCATGCAATTGAATTTTAGTTGTAAACGATAGTTGCAAAACCCAAAATTTCTAGTAGTGATGGGAGGACTTGAAGAAACCTTGAGGGATTTTTTAAGACAAATTGCACTACTTGCACCTACATTTGTCAATATTAGTGATTATGAAAAAGAAGAATAGATTAAAAGTAGAGCCACAAAAAAAGAAAAATAATCTCAATGACCTATTGAAGTTGAACAATTAGCATAATTTTCATCAAAATTGGTTGAAGGAGGGTGCTTTGACATAGAGGCTGGTACTCTTGACGTACTTATTACAATACCTACCAAGTCCAGTCTAAGTACATGATGAGCCATAGGGGGAAAGAATAGGTTGAAAAGGATATCTCACCTATTAAGGTAACCCATAAGTGAGCACTTGTTGAAATAAAAGAGATTCAAAAAATGTTTCAGTGGATTCGGATGGGATCTAAAAAGTAGCAATGGATAGAGCAAGCCAATTTGGCAGGCTTATTTGCTATTCATTAAACAATTCCATGACTAGACTTGTTGGAGTAATTTTTGCACATTTGGGAGTCCATAGAAGATGGACAAATTTGAGTAATCCTTTGTGGTGAAAGAATCACCATTGATCAAACATTAATTGTGAAGTAGTTTGGCATTAGTGTTAAAGGAGTAGTGGATGCAGCAAATGCATTAGTTAAGGAAACTCAAGTGGCCCTGAAAAACATAGTTGGACCATATGCATTTGTTAACGAGGAGAAATGGAGAGTCATTTAAATGAAAGAAAAATATCACACTAGGTTTGTAGCAATCTTATAAGTCATTTACCAACAAAAAAAATTAGCATATTTTAACAACTACATTGGCATCACTTTGAACTTAGCAAACAAGGGGAAGAAGATTAACTAATGTTCTATTATGTTGACACAATTGTCAATGGAATTGATTTATTAGACTGAGTACCAAAAACAAATAACAACAGGATTAGTAACATTTGATAAGAAGGTAGCAACTTGTTACTCTTGACCTATTATAAAATTTTATTTATGTCATTGGTTTCTCTTGTCAAAGGAAGATATGCCTATTGTTTCTCCAAGACCACAACTGGTTCAAGGGAGAGAGGAGAAGAAAACTGTTGTGGAGCAATCTAGAAAACCTTTTCCTGAAATTGTGACCAAAAAGCAATTCATAAATGAGTGACAATCAATACGCTCAACCAACATATTGCCATGACTAATTTGGCTATCCCAACAAATGAATGTACAAACTAAACCATCAACACCTAGGGATCGGTTCAATCCATAACTAACCAACTCACCACTGAAAAAGAAATTCATACCGATTAGCAAATCGTGGTGATGGAAGGAGGTGATGAGGACATGGAAGTTGATGCCACTGCATAACAAGATGACGAATTAATAAGGACGAAGAATGATCAATTCATGGAAAAATGAAATGAACTTAGCTTTGAACAAATACTAAATCAAGGACCTTTACATGTTTAAGAAACTTCTCCTCCTACTGAATAGGATAGTAACTTGTTGTCAATAAGTACAAAATTAATTTAGTTAGTTCAATCTAAATTTGTTGAACCAACTCATACTAAACTTATTTATATTTTCCTTAAAATGTTTATAGCCTATGCCCAACATGAGAGCCTAAAATTGGAAACCCTTTTCTTTGAACAAGTAGCCCTAATTGATCAATCATGGCCTCAAATAAATAATTAATTAATTAATTAGAGATATAAATAAAATACTATTAGAACTTGGTAGAGGATACCAACAACCAGTTACATGCCCATTGTTTAAAATTGGTTAGTCATAAGCAAGCTCTACAAAATAGAGATAAAGACTTAGCTACTATGAAAGCCTAGCTCTTCAAACAGAAGGCAGAGAATAAGCATCTTGTTGTTAAAGGCGTTGAAGTTGAAAAAACAATCAAAAAGGTTGAAACCCTATAATCCAAATACAATGAGTTAACCCAAGTTCATTTCAAAACTTGTAATGACCAAAAGACTTTACAAACTATCTTGACTAGTTGACAAGAAATTATGGTAAGATGGAGGCCATTAGTGTACAACGAGAAAATACTATGTTGGAGTTGGAAAATACCTATTTGTAGTAGATGGAATAGTTGATGAAAGTCAACATTGATATGGATAATCGTACCCATGAACTTTGGGTACATATTTAAGAACTAAAAGGCGAATTGGAAACATTTTGCAAAGCACCCAGTAAAGTTTTTCAACCTATTTACATGGACAACCATTTGAAGGAATTTGAAGAATTACTTTTGGACAATGCCTTACTTAAGGTGCAGAACTAAACACTAGCTAATAAGAACCCAAAATGGAAGGAATGGTGGCAAACTATGTAGGAGATCATTAAATAACATATTCAAGAAAGTTTGGAGATTGTTTGTGCAAATGAAGAAACCTACTTGAATGAACTAGTTGCATACTGGTTGCATTTTGAAAGCTACAAGTATGAATGGCTTATTGGCAAACTAGTTGAGGTACTTGTTAATGTTTTTTAGAAAAGTTCACATGTGCAACTAGTTATTAAAGCTACAAGTTCTTGAAATGAACTTGTTGTTACCATTATTGAAGAACTTGAACCCATCAAAGAGGGAGCAAAATTAGCCATTATTTCTTATAGTTTACCTTTGCCCACAAAACTTGTGGAAATACCTATTATGGTTTTTAACACTTAAGTAGAAGCTTTGGAAGAACCTACCACTCCAAGATCTATACCATTAGTTATACCAAAGATTAAAATAGGCGTAGAGGTTACTTTGATTAATAGTATTACCCATGCCTCTGAAGTTTTTAGCACTTTAGATACAATACTGAAGCACACATTTGTTACTGAAATATCAGAATCTCAACTAGTTTTTTTGGTTGAACTTGTTGATGATTTAGTTGTAGGTGTTAAACATGTGGTTCTAGTTGATTGATTTCGAGGACAAAATCTAGATTTCAAGGGGGAGTAATGTTAACCCAATTTTTTAGTATGTATATCATAATTGTTTAAACCAATCAATAACTAATAAGGTAGTATGACCTAAGGATTTTCTGTTTTTGGTCAACAGGTTTTGAGTTAATCGGTTTATTATAAAAATTGGTAATCAATCTATTACAATAACTGGATGATTAAAAGAACATGTTGATTTGAACTTGTGACTAGTAACTTGATATTTGATTTTGAAACTTGTATTGGTTAATGATTATTTAAATTACAAACAACACTATGAGTTGGTATAACTAGGAGGACTTAAAGATAGCGGAGGATCTTTTCATTTTTTGTAATTCTTGGAAAGTTTTAAATTTTTAAATCAAGTTTATTCTTATTTTCTCATGAAACATTTTCTTTTTGTTTTTAGAATGCAAGCTTTAGAATTGTTGTTCTTGATGTATAAGTAAGAAACCACAATGTTTCTTGTGTTTTTAATATTCAAATTTGGAACAACTTGTTGATAATCTCAATAAATCAGAATTAGAAATTAAAAGAGAAAAGGTGAAACTAAAAAGGACAAAAAACACCCTTAACATAATGTTGTAATTAGTTTTCATAATTTTCACTATACCATTTAATTTGTAAGATCCTTTGTTAATCTTTCATGTTATCCTCACATTCAATTCATTTTTAAATATTAAAAAAATCTCACTATAGTTTGAATATTATTAAATTAAGATTTTTTTATTGGGTATAATTAATTGTTGTCAATTGTATGAGATTAATTTAAAACCCTAGTTTATATATACACATGGTTATAACATTAATGTAATAATATACAAATGATGTTGAATAGGCTTGTGTCGAGGTGTGAAGACAAATTCATGTTATGACCAATGAAATTGTTAGGTTTGGTGGTTTGAATTTTTTTCTTTAAAAACTTATCTTGAATGATCTAACATTCAACTTGTAATAGGGTTTGGTAGGTTTGTGAAAATTTTAAAAGACCAATGGAAATGGTAAACATGGACTAGTCTATTTTGTGACCTTTTTAGATTTAGATGTCACATCATTTAAGAACTCTTGAATTATAATGTGTAGCTAGATCATTGCCCCAAAATTTTCTAGCATAATAAGGTTGTGTGTAGGCTTGAAGATTTATTTTTCAAGCTAGTGGGATTGTTGGATTTGGTGGTTTGAATTTGTTTTCTTAATTATCTTAAGTGAACTAATAATTTAATGTGTAATAACTATTCACAAACAAGTTTTTTTCACATTATATGTGTATTTTATTTTTCAAGGATCTTTTATGATTTTTCAAGTTTCCATGCATAGTCAAAGTAGACAAGAAATTCATTTAGTCAAAATCCAATTTACAATTTTTGACATAAATATAAGAAAGTGAATTAAAATTTTTAAGAAGTAAAATCATAAAATCATTAGAGCTTCCATTGAGTTTGTGATCAGTTGAATACAAAATTTGAACAATTTTAATATCATAAAAGTAGTCAACAAGTAATTTTAAAACTAATCTAATCAATATAGTGTTCAAAACTATTTTTACATAGAGATTTCCATATAGTAGGATTATAATATGCACGATTTGAGAACACACAAGTATCTTTTATGCTTCAATTAATTTGAAAATAAGAAAAATCAATATTTCATCCTTATTTCATCTACCTACAACCTACTTTGTAAAACCCAAACATCTTTGCAAGTAAATGCATTTTAAAGATGTGGTCAGTCAATTGTGTTTTAATAAAATAAAATATTATCCTCATATTGATCTTGAATAAAATAATATTTTTTCTTTCAAGACATCAAAATCAATTTATGACTACTTGTCATTTTTTATGAAAAGGAACACAAATTGTCTATTTTACCATGATTGTGCCCATTAATTATTATTTGGGATTATGGCAAATTTTATCTACCCCATTTCTAGGTTAATTATAAATTTTAATTATATAATTAGGAGACAAGTTTGGGTGTTTAACTAAATCTAATTTTCTATAAACATTTGGGGGGGGGGGGGGGGGGGGGGTTTTTTTTTTTTTTTTAAAAAAAAAAAAAAAAGGAAATACAAAAA
>Ga0116231_10001513_pt1 | contig 47563 bp, 28 predicted proteins | sample S1TSphgellanicum_2_FD_89695 | JGI IMG/M metagenome (GOLD analysis project Ga0116231, IMG submission 89695) | Host-associated microbial communities from peat moss isolated from Minnesota, USA - S1T2_Fd - Sphagnum magellanicum MG | ecosystem: Host-associated > Plants > Peat moss > Unclassified...
ATCTATTATTTTTAGCAAAAGAAATATATAAGATTGTTGACAATAAGTGGGAGAGGAAAGGGGGGAGGGAAACATTCATCCCATGACAACATTTTTTTAATTGCTTAACGTTGTTGATTTAAAAAAAAATTTGACAAATTTTTAAAAATTATTTTGGTCCCATCATCATATTTTCCCCTATAGTCACATTATCTATCATTATTAAATGACATTCAAGTTAGAAATATTAATACTTGGACAACAAATGAAAATGGATATAAATAAATTTTAATTTATTTTTCTTCCAATCATAGATGAATTTCATCCAATGATTTATTTATTTAATCCAATTCATAAATGAAATTCATTCATATATGAACACATTCATCCATGTAGATGAATTTCAAATGACAATTCAATGGAGTAATTATTGATCAAGGTTTATTTGCAACTCTCAACCATTGAAACTTTGTATATGTTATCATTTGAGATTCAAAGCTTGTACTATACCGAAGTTCATTGTTTCCTTAACCTTGTAAGCATTTTAATGTTTCAAAACTAAAAGTTTTTAACAAGCACAAAAGTTTTATTGTCTACACATTTTTATAATTTTGATGTGATATTTTCTAAGAAAGACCAACTATTCATAAGGCTCATTACAACATTCATCTACTTTAATAACCATTATCCAAACTTTGAACACATTAACATTTGTCAATTGAAAACTTACAATAGCATTTATTGTTCATTGTCTTTTATATTTATGATATTGAACATTTTGATCTTTTAAAGTTGGGAATGCTTAACAAGCACAAGAGGCCCAATATTTTCAATCTTCAAATAAGAATTTTAAAAAATGACCAAGTGCTTATAAGGCTCAATGACAACACTCATTCTATTCAAGTAATCAACAATTTGATTATGTACATGTTGAAAATTTTGTGATTGAAAACTTGTAGTTGCATTTATGGGTTCTTTATTTTTTGTGTCTTATGAGCATTTTGATGTTTCAAGGTTGGGAGTGTTTACAAAGCACAAGAGATTCATTTGGACTTCTTTCATCAAATATTTTCATATGTTGTATTAATATATCAAACTTTTAATACCAAATTAGTCTTGGTATAAAAGGACCTTCTTATTTTTCATCTAAGTGGTATAAATATGTTTACAAGGTCCAGTTGGTATGGTATGAATATAATATCAATACATGCATTTTGGGAGATATATGATATAGTACTAATATTACATTTTTTCCTTCCATATTGGGCGTGTATGAAAATTAATACATGGTATTTGAACTTGTTCATATTAATTTTAAATTGTTATAAACAAACAGTAACATGTCATGCACACAACACACAATTAATGAATGAATGTAAGGTTGATTAAACAAAAAATGATGAATAAAAAGATATCCATAAGTCAATTTGGGTGGTATATCTTTTGTATTTTTTTCACACACTAGTATGACCAAATAATTAGGTAACAACAATCATTGATTTCAAACTTTTTTTTTTGCATCTTTGTTCAAACCACCTTAGAGATCATTATCTTATACATGTGTACAAATCTAGCATAGAATATACATTTTTTTCTAGTATTATATGGACTTTGTAAAAAATCATTGTTTTCAATGATAAAAAGAACTAATAAAAAATAAATAAAATTGATATGGTGTGAAATCCTTGAAACTTGTTTCATTGATGTATTATTTAATTAAAATTAAGTCTCTAACATCCATAATATCAATGATTGAATCATTTTGAAATCTTGCTTAGCTATATAGTCCTTAATGTTAATTTTAAATATCCTTTTTTTTTTTGGATTCATGTATTATGCATAAAAAAAATTAACATCATATAGATACTCGAATTAATAATCTCAAATATAGTCCTTAAAATAATAACTCTAAATTTCAAACCATATTTGAGCAATTTAATTCACAGTCACATTGCATAATACATGCCATTGTGACATTCATTTTGGTCCATTCAACCTTGCATTGGTCCCAACCAATAGTGAAAGGTAAATCATGAAATTTGGATTATAACTTATAGCTTTCAACTCACAAAAATTGCATATTGAACATTCCCAATGGTGAAACATGTTCATAAATTGAGTACGTGAAGTCTAAACTACGATGAAAAAACATTTACTAGGCCATGCCTTTGTCAAGGATTGGGCACTCACTTGGAAAAATTATACCTTTAACACTAGAATTAGCTTGGACTTTATGGACAATAATAGGGCGTTCAAACACACCTATATAAAATACATAATAACTTAGAACTAGATTAAAAGACTTGGTTTGGACCTAGAAGCTCCAAGAGTAAGTAAGGGAAGGTAGATTATTTGATATTCCATTTATTTCAATGATAAATTCCATTGTAATTGGAATGCATCCATCTCATTTTATTCTCATTTGCGCAATTTTATACATTGTCATTCATTCTATATGTTGTCATTATCAATCCCATTCAAGCATATTTAGCTTTGTGGGTTGCTATTTCTTGAGGAGTAACTCTAAAGATTGTGGGCAAAACAAAGGATGGCCTTATGCTATGATCAACACCTTAGTGATGTGCTTCTCCCTCTTACCATTGAGGTTCGTGAGTGCAGCATACATCAACATGTCAATGTTTTTCTCCATCAATGTGCCAATATGATAGTGATCAAACAAGGACTCTAAAGGCTGTCCTATGTGAATTTTGCACTCATTTTATAGGCAAAACTTGCTCATGGTTCTTCAAGCTGCTTCCATCTTGAGACAAGCTATTCTTGCTGGAGAGAGGCATTTTCTAGCCTAGGTGATCTTTCAAATTTCCTACCCATTTGGTTGTTTGATCTAGTGCAAACACTTCCTGAATCACTTCAGTGCAACACTACTCAATGGGGGCTTTCCAACAGTCCCAAGAACACAGCCAAGGGGCTCTAGGGTCTGGGACATCTCACCATGACAGAACAAACAAAACAAACTCAACAAACAATCTTCCTTATTAGTAGGATTATAGTTTGTGTAAAATAATTGGGTCTCCTAAAAATCAGTTTGCCCTTTTGGAGGGGCCATGAATTTTGTGATTCCAATGTCACACTGGATTGAAACTTAGCTGCAATGAGTGCTTACAAATTAGCTATGTTTATAATGCTGATGTCAAAATTCCATTGCACAAGTGGAGCATAAGAGCATCAGAAGCAATCAGTAAGATTAAATGCATGATGGCCATCTTCAATGGACAATTTCAGCAAACAGCCAAATGCAGGTTTTCCCAACAAAAAAGAGAACTTTTGCCAGTCCTACTTCACAGCTTAGAACCAATACCAATTTCTGAACACAACATCTTGCCCTCCCAAGAGTACAAAACAGAGACAAAGTCCCAAGAATCTGGCCTTTCACAGCTTAAAAGCAAAGCAAAGTGCTGAGATAGTTGCCAATTGACTCATGATCTTGCTTCTCCTGCTCTCCAGTGTACAAGTGAGACAAAATTGCTAGGGTCTCACTTCACAGATTAGAACCCACAAAACAAGACAAGTGCTGAGAGAAGTCATCAAAGAACAAAAGAGACTGAAGTGTCAATGGAAAATATTATTACCTGTTTTACTGCTGCTCTACTATTGGAGCTTCACAAATGGAGCATAGACTCCTGTATGGCTGCTGCTCACCTACAACAAAGCCTCAAACCTGGGAGGCTGGAAATGACTTGAACTCTCTGATTTGGGTAGAAGAATACCTCCACGAATGGAAAATTCAGCTTTAGACATTCTTAGTTATGATTAAATCCCCTGGTCAATGTGAAGGGAACAGCACTAACTACAGGTAGGAGATTTACTCAACAGCCATCTTTGTGAATGCTGGAGGGCAGGCATAGTCCTATCATCCTACCAACTTCAGTCACAGTTCCCGGCTGGAATGACAAGCACATAATGACACACTGAAGAAGCACCGGCTTTCAGGCTGACAAAAGATTTTGAGTGAACTAATGTCTCAGGTAGAGTTCTGCCAGAAAAGAGAGAAAGGGGATGTGGATGAGAGGGAGAGAGTGAAAAAATAGAGAAAAATTGGCACAAACAACTTTGTCTGTACTTTCAACCCCTACTTGAAGATGACCCCAAGGTGGCGTAGCTACCCCAGTGAAAAAGTTTCCTGGCCCATGACCTGGAGGCTACCTTATTTGAACTTGGGAATTGTCGTTGTGAATGCTTGCATGCAGGTTTTGAAGCACGGGGCATATCCACAGTGTGCCCTTCTGTTGAGAGAGGGGGGTTCCCTTCAGATGTGGATTGCAACATTGGAACTCGTGATGGCAAGGGCCAGGCAAGGCTTTCAATGGTTGTTGAATCATCTGATCTGATCCCTGACCTGGAGTCAGACCTTGGAAATCCACTGCAAGTTATTGTTGGAGACATGGAACCAGAATTCTCACCATTGGATCCAAATCCTCCTGGACAATTTAAAGAGGAAAGCCCTGGACAAGTCAGTCGCAAGGCAGTAGAGGGCAGAGGAGAGGCACCACAGCAACCCTTGTGCTCACCCTTTTGAATTAGAGCTCTAGCACAAGTTGGCTCAGAAAACTCCACGGTGCATGCAGTGCAAAGAGTTAGAGATGTCATGTTCACTTTGGCCAGCTCCTTCAAAGAGATGGTGGTTGGAAGCTTGACAAAGGAAACTATGCCATGTCTGCACAGGGGACAGGGAATAGATCCTGGAGGACTTGATGCTGTTGCAGGGATTGTGTTTGTGGAGCAGAGATAGAGAGCACATCTGGTGCACAGCTCATGCCCACAACCTGCCTCACCAAACAGGGCCCATGTCAGTTTCCTAGTTCAAATTTCTGACCAGATAATAGAAACAGATGATCTCCTGCTGATGTAATCTCCCATTACAAGAGACAGATATTTGCAAAAACATGCTCCAACATTGCTTGAGTAGGAAATATATCCAAAAACAAAGTGCAGATACAGTTACTGTGGACTCTCATGCCCATAAAGATTTTGATAGTTGGGCACAACTAGGCCATACATGGTCCATCTTGTACCTCAGACCACACAATTAATCTCTGCTCACAGGAAAGAGGTGATGACAGACCTTCAGCAGCAACTGTACATTGTCGCTCTAAGCAGACAGCACATGGGTCAGAATCTACAGCCACTGTGTCAAGTCTCCACCCACATTCCCTGCCACACCACCACAGATGAGCACAGTATCTCTACTTGGACAATTGCATGGAACTGACACATAGAGAATGAGTTGAATATGCAGTTCTAATAGAATCCCATCAGTGTAGGTGATCTAATAAATCTTTATCACAAGCTCAACACCATTTCTGTAACTACTTAAGAAAAAGTGCAACATGCTTATGCTGGGGCAAGCTAAGTGGTTTAGTTCTGCCATTTTCGACTTGAAGCATTTGCAGTTAGCAGCAGAGAGTCCAAGAATAACCTGGCAATTTTCATAATGCTGGAAAGAGGGAGTGCCAAGTAGCGAGAAGGAGGGAGAGATGAGATGGTCAATGAGGATTCAGGGGCTAGAAGAGGCTCCAGCCAATGGCGGCGCCATAGTCGTGCAACTTGCAATGCTGTCCATCTGATTCATGGCATTGTCCCAACCATTGATTATCATTAGCATTACTTCCAAGTGTAGTTTAAAGTCAGACTCGTTCTCACAATGACAGCACATTCTATATTTATGATAGGATCATAGATGATGTCAGATCATAGAGGGGACAGATCTAGATGGGCAGCAACATGAGGCTCTCACTCTCAGAAAACCTTCATCATGAGTTGCTGAAACAGATATACCATGACTGGCTCACCATGTCAGCTGAAATAACAGAAACATACCCATTGCAATTATGAGCTGTTCGGCTTGCTCCCCTTGCAATTAAAGCCTGTGTATGAAATATGACAATCCAGTTGATAGCTTAGATGATAATCTGGAATTTAGAGAGAAGAGCTTGCTCATTGCCCATATATAGTGCTGATAATAACAATTGCTTCAAGCAAAAATCAGAATTACAGTTGCATGCCACATCACATAGTGATGGCACCAACCGGTCACTTCTCTGGATAAGTAGCACTGCAGCAACATTGGTGAAATTGAAATGAAGGGCACCTGACAGCAGGGAATACTACCCCCACAGGCTGCATAATGTAATGGAGAGCTACCTGCCCCTGCAATACACCCACAACACAGTAGTCTAAGGGATCCATAGAATGAACACTTTCAGCATCAATGCTATTTATGCTTGTCAGTGCCATCACTTCCATTCCTTTTGAATACAACAAGAAAACCATGGAACCAGTCAATGTTTAGAAGTTGACACTAATGCAACTCAATGGACATTCTCCTCCACCATAATTTGAAACACACCCGTTTTCATGCTACATCTTCCAACTGTGTCTCCAATCTCCAACCAACAGAACCCTTTTCAGCATCCTAAAGAGAATCCAAGTACCTATCAAGTCAATAGTTGTGCCATCTTGAACAGTGACTGCAGAGACATTGCCTGCCAAATCCAGCAGCAATTGTACACACTCAGTGTGGCTGTTGAGTGCAGCCATATGAAGAGCAGTGATGCCACCATCAGCAGCCTTGTTCACAATCCTGGCTAGAGAACTACAACAGAACCCACATATGAGTGAGGAAGTGACAGATGGTGAAGGAGAAAAAAAGAAAGAACATGAAATATCCTAAAGAGTGTATGCCAAAACTAACAATGTATAAACTGAGCATTCCATGGAAATCAACTGAGCACTGGGCAAGAATTTGATCCATCAGAAGAGGTCTCGCTGCTGGTGGAATGGCTTGCAAATGTGCACTCCTAATGGTTTGGATGTGTGTAGAATATATCCATATGTTTAGCATACACTGCATATACTGACTTTTTTAATCAGCACTTCACTATTTATTTGCTCCCTCCTTGTCTTTGCTCATGATACATTCAGTTTCTCTAGGTGCCAATATCAGAATATGATTCCATATGAACTCAAGCATATTGATGGTACAGACCTTTGATCTAAGTAGCTCTTCATAGATGGCGTCTCATCTTTGTTTGCAGGTTGCAAAGTGTTCCACAAGTATGGAACACTAGGGACATAGTCAGCAACAATTAAGCGTATGCAGCGAACATGCCCACTCACTGCAGCAAAATGAAGAGCAGTGCGACCATTGAGATAGTCTGCCCTATTGACCTGCAAAAGCCACCAACAAGTGGGTTAGATTAGTGCCAGTCAAAATAGCTACATTAGCAACCTAAATGTCAGCAGCTCAGATTTCTGATATGTAGGTGTGGGCCTCAATGTGCCATGTGACTAGCAGTGATGAAAGGCATTACCCAGACATCCACAGGCAAAAGATGTAGGAATGACATGATGTGGAACCAGTGTACCTCAATTCCATTGGGATAACTTCCAATAAGGTACCGCTGGAATGATGTCAAGTACCAAGGGAGCATTATCTGCATGGAAGCTAATATCAGAAACCCTAGGGGGACTTCAACATGTGGCTGCTGGGATTAGACACCCATAGCAATAACCGACCATGCCAAAGTGGAAATCCCACATGAATTTCTAACCTTAGTCCCAATGCAAAACCGTTAAGTAGGCTGTTAATGCCTTTGCAAAAGAGGTATGTTCATAGATAAAATCTTAGGTATGAAATGAGTGCACATACCAGGGGCCACTCTTAAAACACAATTCTCTCACTGAGAGTACAATGTGTGCTGAACTAAACCCTTAACCAGATAAGGGAATCGCGTGCTGATTAATGGAAAAAGGGCATGGCTCAACATGCATTAATGATTAGGGATATGTTACAACTTTGTCCATGCAAATGTGCAGTTTGAAGACTCAACCATGTGCATAAGCACAACCCTCTCTGAGAGAATATTCCAAACCTCTTGTACAGAATCCCAATCTAATTGACAGAAATCAAAATGCCCTGTGTGCTAGTGTAATGGACATTGCTTACATTTGCCTTGTACAGCAGCAAAGTCTGCACCACCTCCCAGTGCCCATAACGACATGCCTGCATCAATGCTGTCTGCAGTTGGCCACATACAAATGGTTACATCATTGAAATGCATCTATATGAAACACATTCAGAGATACAAGACAGAGGAGGGAGCTCTGAAACAGAGTTTTCCAAACAGGAAATCCACTAGTTCATGTACTCCAAAGCCAGACTTGACACTGCTATTACACTAAACAGAAAGGCATTTCGTGCCCTGTCACCAATCATGTTGTGACAGTTGAAGGGGAACAACCAACTCCAGATCACATGTTAGTAATCATATCATGGAGGGACAAGTGCCTTCATACCCCAGCCACACAATATTTGGTAAATGTCCATTCTAGTCAGGCTACTTGTCAGTATATCCTAGACTTGATAATGAGACCACTGTTGTGTACTTTCACTGTGAAGCTCAAATTTAGCAGAACCATGCCCATCAGGAAGCCTCCATACTCAATTTGATTCAAACTGAATAGAAATTGCAAGATGGCCTGATACAAAGGTTAATGAGGTTTCACAAGCAACTAACAAGAGAAGATTTTGCAGCAAACTGCACAATCAAGAGAAGATGAGTAGAACAAAAACAGTGTAATGCATAGACAGTCGCTCACATGTTCAAGGAGTAGCAGCAAGTGTAAATGCGACTAACTATCATAAGTTCCCCACTGACATTTTAAGTCCCAACAGCAGGTAAGCAACCACATTCTATGTTTCTGACACAAATCTAGAAGTTACAAGAAGACATGTTGCAGGAATCAAGAGCAATCAGACCACTTAGACCACAGCAGATTGGCAACAAACAAATGTATTGTGTAACATATTAAGCCACAAGATGACTCCATACCTGTCCACAATAATTTCGTGTGTTTACTTCAACTCCACACTCCAGCAGCAATGTAACAATCTGGAGGGCAGGAAATGTGACTCATGGTTAGACACCATCCTCCATAAACAATGCTTCCCTCAATTCATACATCAGCACCACCCATCTGCCATAATCATGGCCGTGGTGATTTTAGGTAAGGACTGTCATGAGAGTAACTGCCTACACATGAAGTGGGCATCACATGTAGCAAAGACATCTTGAACTGGTGGGATCCCACTTTCCTCTCAGATACTAAACAGGAGTGGTAACCAATATGAGAGATGACCATTTTGGGTCGATCATGTGGTTTCCTAGAGTAGTTTTGAGACCAGAAGAAGATCTGATATGCTTGGCAAACCCTAAATCCACAAAGCCAAGGAAAACTTCTAGAATCTTGTTGCAATTTTCCTCTTCCATCCCTGTGATGATTGCAAATCGAGAGATCTAAAGTGCACCCATCTGCTTTAACCTTCAGCATTAGGGTCTCCCTCAATTGATTTGAGACATGAGGAGTGAATGCTATGTGTAACTCCAGGTTCAGCAAGCTGGAAAAGCATCTCATTCTTTGCCTCGCAGATGAATTTCTACTGCATTGATGAGATCTTCCATGCACAGAAATGGGAATTTTTTCTTAACAATTCAAAGACAAGTGTAAAGGTCATGAGGCACTAACTTCATTGTGGCCCTGCATAGCAGAGAAGTGGAGGGGGGAGTTCCGGACACCAAAAGTAGAGTACTTTGCAAGCCGAGGGTTACACTCTAAGAGAGCCCGGGCCTCTTGAAAGTCTCCATCACGAGCTGCAGAAACCAATCGCTCGCCAGATGCCGAGCAACCAAATGAATTGCCCATGCTCACCCTCACCACTCGCAACACCTTCTCTACTTACACTTCTTTTGGCTCACCGCCCCAAATGCCATGTTTCTCCACAAGAGAGGGAGAAGAAAAAGTGGATGAACAGAAGGATGCCGCGTCCGCTGGCACATAGCTTTACAGTACCACCTTTTCATATATTTGGTGATTGCTGCATCTTGTGGCAAGATGCATACCTTCCGATGGTGGTACCGAAAGAGACTCAATTTCTTCTTACCCTAAGGACTAGACGCCCTCAGATCGCAATACTTTTACATATACAGCGGCAAAAATCAGACCAGCTTCCGTGCAGCATGTATTGCTATCTGCAGAGGCTTGATAGAAAACAAATCCTGCAAGGTCAAATGCCGGTGATCCAAGGAGGCACCGGGACAATCGAGGGAAAGTCATGGAGAGTCGATTTTCTTTCACAACAACACGTACAGAAAGGAATTTGAAATCAAAGACAGGACAGAAAATCCACGAGCAAAACAAAAAGGTTTTGTCGTCTGGAGACTATTGATAACTAAAGAAACGGAGTCATGGATGACGATAGAAAATCACTAGGACAAGTCCGTCCAACTAGTCAGACCATGGCGCTGTGGATGGCAAAGTAAAACGGGCTCCGGAAACGAGGAATGGCAAATCCAAACTACGAGGCCAAAAATACAACAGCCAAAAAAAATAGCCGACGAAAAATACGAGACACTACCACGAAACGAAACTGCAAAAGCCAAAATGCTAGTTGCGATCTCCGGAAACGGAAACAGACAGGAAGGACTGCTAGAAGGGCGGAGAAAAAAAAGAAACTGAAAAAAGATGTAAAACTGCTTTAAAATTGAACACGAAAAGTTTCCTGGAAGAGACGGACACGCAAATGAGAGGCCGCCGCTACTTACCAGCAGCAACGCAGGTTGGAAAGAAGCACCACAAGACTGGGAAAGAGAACACGAAACCGTCTGTGACGTAAAATGTCAGTACCTTTATTATTACAGAAAAAAACCAAGCCCGCGCAAAAACACTCTCATAAACAACGGGGAAAAGAAAAAATAAAACGTCCTTACGTTACGAGAACGTTACGAGAAGAAGCATCGATTCGACCTGCGCAGGGAGATTAGAGAAACCCCGTGAAAAATGTATCTAAACGTAGCGGGAGAGGGAAAACCAGCCTCCAAAACAGAAAAACACACACATAGGTACATATATTACACACAAAAAAGATGCTCAGAATTGAGCCGAAAACATGTAGGCGAAGGTGAGAGGAGCAGGGTGAGTCTGACGAAGCTAGAAGAGCGAAGACGCAATCCGTCTGCGCGCGTTCATAATCGGTAGCCACTCCGCTACCGCGACACGGGCGAAACGAGAGCGCGAGAGAGAGACGCAGCGAGCGAGCCATCTACCGAGAGCAGCAAAGGACGCAAGATGGGTGGGTAGTGTGCTCCAGGTCCTGATCCAGATCCAAATCCAGGTCTCAATCCAGATCCTTGTCCAGGTTCATTGTTCATGTCCATATCCGTGTCCCATCCATCCATACATCCATCCATTAGCACCCTCTTGGGAAAATGATGAGAAATTAGATGGAAGGTACCTAGTACTTACAATTATTGGCCGGGTACCAAGTTTCGTAATGCAAGCTTCGTTCAACAAGTACGTACCCGGTGATCAGGACACCCTGATGCTTTCCAAATAACCGTTCTCAGTGGCAGTGCGACTCCTGGTACCCTGATCCTTACCGAGTAGCTACCCGTGTGCGCCTTGTTGTGTGCAGGTTGCAGACCCCGGTGTTGTCCAGTACCCGGTGTCCAAGGAGAATCCTTTTGGTTCCGGTTCCCAAAAAAAACTTAAACAAATTTGATGGAACCCTCCTGTGCAATTTTGAAATTGGGTCTCTTCCAGTGCTACTTAAGTAAAGAAGACCTTGTCCAAATTTTTTAATGCAGCCTAGTTCGAGGTCACCTTAGTGCACCTAATTTTTCCTCCATAAAGGGTGGGTGATTCCAAAGTCCTAATGCCCCCACAATGCTTGTGGATTTTGATGAAATGCTCGCTTGTGGAGTTTGGTGACATGCTTTTGCATACTTACACAAACTTTTCTTGCACAATTACAGTCCAGATTAGCTTAAGGAAACTTTCTGTGTTTCCGTAGAGAAGCTTCTTACTCCAAGCTGCTGGTGAGGGAATTATGCATTGTAAGGCGCCCTGAAAATACATTATGCACATTTGTTGAAGTCATTATGCATATAATGGAAAACATTATCAATGCCTTCCACCTTGTACCTCAGGTCCTTGTAACTCAAGTTCACCTTTATGACAAGATGAAGGTATTCACAACGGTACCTTCCCTTACAAAATGACTACGGGCTTAGATGCACTTACACAAACTTTCCTTTCACAACAACAATGGCCAGGATTAACTTATAGAAAATTTGTTTGTTTCCTTATATGAAATTTTCTACTCCAAACTAACAAAGGGAATTGCACCTTGTAAAGCACTCTACAAATACATTATGCACAAGATAATTATGGTAGATGAAACTCCTTTCATTATCACAAATCACGAAATGTTTTATGTTAAGGGCAAACATTATCATCCTTTTCAAAATGTCCTACTTATGAGTCCCCAAGGTGGTAAGTACATAAAACAAAAAGAGTCATACCGGTCTTGTCCTAGAGTAATTCATGTGTCCTGGGGTTAAACCCCAAAACAAATAATTTATTTTGTCCTGTCAAAAGGCCAAGACCTAATCCTTGGGGCACTGGCCTCCACACCTTAAGCCTTGGTGTTCTAGGACAATATGTTTTTAAGAGCCTAGGACCATAAGGTTTGAGGGCCTTAGATAGAATGATTTCAAGGCCCAAGCCTTGATGCTTTTCCAATCCTAAGATAGTAAGGCCTAGGATATGAAGAACATAATGGTGAATAGCAATATGTGTCATATCTTAGAACTGCATTGAACCATGTTTGAATGTCCGAAAGTTGAAGTGCTTGCTATGCAATAGTGTAGGTTTCTTCCACATTCTAGAGATGGAAAACCATGAGATCCAAGACTTTAGAACATTGTTTGGAGAAGGAGATCAAGCTTGCATTCCTTGCAACTCTTTGCATGACTTGAGATGCTAATGTTTGTGCATCTACCATTGCATCAAAACCTCTCTCCAATGCAATACTTGTGAGAACCATTGCTAGCTCGTGTGTTGTTGCACTTAAGGTATGTGAATCAAAATACAAAGCACCATTATAAGTTTTTGGGTACAATGGTGCATTGCATGTGACAACAATCATGTCTGGCTACTACCAGAAATAACATTGTGGTGTTTGATGACTTGCTCCAACTTCTACTATTAGGAAAAAGAAAGCGATGGTGCAACAAAGAATGACAGTTAATGAAGAAGCAATAACAATGGCTACATGGATTTGTAGCTACCCATTATCTCCAATTATTTGAACAACCGACAATTCTTTTTTTATCCCCACCAATCACAACCACCATGAAGTTTGCTAGCTAATATTGGAGGTTTTTCACAAAGCTTTTCACAATTTCGGCTCTTTTATTCAATGTTCCAACATATGTAAAATTCTTTGTGATTTGGATCCCATGAACACCCTAAGCCAAATGTCCTTAAGCCACTTCTAAAGTCACCTTAAACCACAAACCCAAAAACATGGGTTCAAAATAAATGAGTTTTGGCCTAATGTTAAACCTTAAACCACAAAATTTGAACACAAGCCAAATCATGTTTTGGCTTGGGCATTTTGGCCTAACATTAAAATGTTCTTGAAATTTTTTATCTAGAATTAGAATATTGTTGAACATTTTGGCTTAAGGTTGCATCTTTTTTGGCATCTTGACCTTGGGTTGGCCACTTTGGCCTAGTCCTAGGGTTAAAACCATTATGGCTCTTTTTGTATTCCTTAAATAAATCATTAATATACCATTTTTGGACCCTAGGACTTCAAAAAGGTCTTGGGTTCCAACTTAATGGAATGTAAGTGAAATTCTTGTCAACCTTTTATTTAATGAAATTGACTTAAGGGTGCCAACGTCTTGTTAGGTCTAATCCATCATTATGTTTTTTTCAATGAAAACAAATCTTACATATAGTTAATTGTATATAAAACCTACTTCTTACGAAATGGGTTATCAAGGTGAAACCAAATAGTTAACTTAGTTGAGGTTCATCCATAGTTGAGGCATATCGGCCATGTAGTGGATGGCGCATTAATGGATGTTGGTCTAATTTAATCATCTAAATAAAGTCCAATTAAAAGTTTAATAATATAATCGTGTCTAAGTTAAGTATAAACTTATGATTTGGATAGTCAAAATTGAAATTGACCCAAATCCTTAAAAAGACCAATGTTAGTTACATTAATTGCAAGTTTCCAACTAGGTCCAATTTGAGTTTGGGCTTCAATTTTGATAATTGGGTTTGATGGCTCTACATGACGCAATACCCACCTCAAGTTAGGAAGGTGTCCCAAGACTTAAACCTCGACACAACCCAAGCACAAGGCAAGTCAACTAGATGCAGCTATAGATCTAAACTAGTACATCTTGAGGGTTTTTTGTAAGGTTTTGGTCTTAATTCCATATAGGAAAATCTAGTTCAATCAAAGTCATATTTTTTTATAAATGAAGTTTAACTTTTTGATAAGTTCATCTTTTCAAAAAAATCAATGTGAGGAAACTAAAGTAATTATGTTTATTGACAAACGATCAAATAGGACACATGTTAAGCCTATGTCCAAACAACAATTTCTCCACCACCACAAACATTATGATTAAATATCCAATGGGAAGAATAAGTGTTTGGCTTCTTATTGTAGTTTTGTTTGGTCATGGATGGAATGAACAATACTTGTTAAAATTGTGTGTTCAAAAATGAAAAAAAATTGTTTAATGATAGGGTTTAATGATAGGGTGGGAATCAACATATTAAAATGGGCACACAAATCAAAAAATTAAGACTAGGAGGGGGTTCATAAGTGTTTGGTAAAAATAATGGTTTAGGATGGAATTTTAGATATCAAGGTTCAATTTGTGAGGGAAGTTTTTGACAATGGGATACAAGTTGTCACAATGTTTAACATATACTATTGCACAAATTGATAAAAATTTTGTGACATGGGTGTTTTAAAAATTTGGTTTAATTTGTGATTTAGGGTAGATTTACAAAGGTTGTTGATCTTTATGGCATCTAACATGTTTGGCGATGGGAATGAACTATTACACTAAAAGGGTATAATGTAATGTAAAAACATATAAAAGCTACATTTACACTCCCATTCTATCCATCTTTATAATCAAAATACACATTATGATTTCAAAATATTATCATGCAACATTGATGAGAAGCCTACTTCTCAAAATATTAACATTTCAATTATAGAATGCATGAACACATTTGTGCATTGCTAGTCATTTATGGTTGTCAAAAAGGAAGAGACGTGTTAATATAAAATGAACAATAGGTGTGGTTGTTAAAAACACACAAAACAAAAGACAAAATATTTGTTGTGTTTTGCTTTCAATTTGAACTATTATTCAAAAAATTAAAATAAAACTTCGAAAACAAAGCAAATGTTAAATGAAATAGTTGTTACGACAAGGTAATTGTTGTCTTGTACATCTTTTTTAGTTTTGCTAAAAAATATCCTAATGGAAACTCATTACCTTCACTATATTGGGTGTCTATCCATCATTATAGTTACTTTCCATGGATGTAGTCATAGTCGAAAAAAGTAGTTACAAAGAAAAAATAATAATAAGTTACATTCTTTTATATCAAAAAAAAAATTTACTTGTGAAAATAAATAAGAAAAAACACACATGATATTTACAATCCTTGGAACATGTATCCTGTTATATTTCAACAACATCCAAACAAATTTTTTTTTCAATTCCTTTAATAAACTTCAAGAAAAAAATATTTAAAAAATGAGTCTTCACACGAAAACAACTAAACAAAATTAATGTCTTGACCCAAAAGGTTGCCCACCACCCATATATTTTTGGGTTTTCCTTGTCCATTTCTAAATTTTTTCATTTTATCTTTCAAAATCAACTTAAAAGCTCACCTTTTAGAAGAATATTTAAATCTTCTTTTAAATAATTGGAAGCACTTTCCACTTACCCACCTTTTCAAAAAAACATTAAAAATTATTGTAAAATAACAAAAATAATCAACTTTCATATTAAAATAATGAAAGTAGATTTCAAACACACTTACTTATTATTGATAAATTGATTATTATGTAATAATATTTTTCATTGGAATTCCACTTAAAAATTAATCTTTGATTATTTTCCCTAAAATTATTTATGTGATAGTAATTATTATCAGTTAACACTTGCATAAAACAATGAGGGGTGCATTCACAAATATAGGAGCCATAACAATTATAACCAATGCTTTGTTTTTTATGTTTTCATATAAAAAATTATATTAATATCACACTTTTTTTAATACATTTTAATGATAATGTTTTTAATATATTTTGGAAACATGCGTAATAATTTGAAATGAATATAATGAAATTTCAAATTTCAAAAACATTGATTAATCACTATAACCAGTGTTTTATAGTGTTTTTTATGCTTGAAAAAACTCATAAATGACTCTTAAAAGACTTGAAAATGACATAATTCTGGAAAGATTTTTAAAACACATATTCACATAAGAGTGTAATGTAACATAATTTTGAATCAAAAGGACTTTCTTATGACTTTTTGCAACTTACAAATGAAATATTCTTAATATATACCCAAAATCTTTCAAAATAAGTAGTCATCGAAATTTTTCTTGAAGGTGCACCCTTGGCTTTTTATTTTGTGAATGTACCTTGAGATTACCTTCACATGGGAATGGACATTCCATCTCTTATGGGGCCTTACATTTTTTATAAAATTCACCCAAATTTCACAAAACCTTACGTACTTCGAGAAAAAAATTTATGTTTTTACACTTGGTAAAAAGCATAAAGTGGGGCATCAACAAAATATGAGACAAACCCTTGGTTCTTGCCTTAAGTTTTTTATTTCAATAAGGTCCTTGTTTTGAGGCTTTATTTGCCATAAAAAAATTTCCACAATTTGCATGTAAACCTTCCAACATTCATGTTAAAACCCTTATATAATTTATGTTTACAAAGGCTTAAAGTCCTATAGGCCTCCTTTTATGCATGTGGCCCTAGGGCTACAACCTTCAAAATTAAGGGTGGCCATAGGTAGTAAGTATTCCACTATACACAAACATGGGTTGGATTTGTTTATTGTGTTAAAGTTGGGGTAAGAAATGCAATTTAAACACTTGGAAAGTTATGTCTTAGAAGGAGATTTCTTGTGACCTCCCCCATCATGAAGAAATTTGGTATAATATGTCCTTCATTCTTTAGATTTTCAAGTAATTGTTTCTTTTTCTACCCAACTACATAAAAAACCCCTCTTAAAAAAAATAAAAATTCAACATGTCTTTATGCATGTTTTTTACAATGGAAAGGATGGGTGGATAGGTTGATGAGAATTCAAGTTTGACCCTTGTTCCTGTCATTACATAGTGGAATTGTAACAACAAAATAATTATTAGGAGTTGTAATTATAAATAATAGTATTTGGGGTAATAATATGGATAAAAATGAGGAATAAAATAGTGAACCTGATGGGGCCCACAATGAAAATCTTTTGAATAGGAGCATAAGGGTTGATTATGAATAATTTAAGAAACTATTTTGGGTTAGTAATAACGAGAGGTCAAGTATGTAGACTAGACCAAATCTTGGATTCCAAATAATGTAAATCCTATCCATAGAAGGATGAAAAGTTATAAGTGGCATGTGATGATTGGCTTAACACATGGGGAACGATGTAAATGAATGTGATTAACTGTTCATCCATTTTTTTCCTTCAAGTATATAAAGGGTAATGATTTGAACTTTAGGCTCATAATTTTTGTGTTGCTAGCTGTTATTAAAACTTTAAAAGTATCACATGTGAATAAGAAGCCTTGAAAAAAAAAAATGTGGAGGTTATTATGAACACCATTGTGAAAATTTTATAATCTTTGATGAATGATTCTCATAAAAAATAATAATAATTAAATGCATGTGATGAATTCCCTTGGGGTGTAATTTTCACATAAAGATATAACTTTAAGCATATGGGTGATCATGTTTCAAAAGAGTGTAAGGTCTCATGTTAAATGATTAATATTGCAAGTGTTGTGTTTAAGTATGTTTGATAATCTACCTATGTGCTAGAAGGGATTAATAAAAAAATTAACTTTCATAGTTCTAAACCCCCTTAGGCTATTGAACCTTTAAAAAGAAATGTCTTTTTTTATACAATTTGACTTTAAAATCAATGGGAGATTGTAGGATCAAACGGTCTTTCGTTCATATTATTGTAGGATAAAGCCCTGTGGTGGGGCACTTTCAACATAAGGGCCCAAGGGTGGGGATATGGTTGAGTCTTTGGGAATGTCCCCTCACCCATTGTAAAGCTTGAGGTGAAAGTTATCATGAAACCCTAAGTGTACAAAGGTCATGAGGTGTGGGAGGCAGATGGTTCTTACTTCTTACACCTATTCTTTAAGAAAATTAATGATGTCTCCAAGACCTCAGAACTCAAAAAAAGTACCTTGGTGAGTGTTATACATTCAGCATTAAGTTACTCTTAGTTGTTACTCAATGTTGAATGCAAATCCCAAGAATCCCGCGGCATTTACCTTGATGTACAGACTCGAGAACCCATCACACTAGAAAGGAAATAAGAACTGGTCACTAAGTTCTAACTCTAAATGTGGCTTTGATGGACAGTGCAAATGACAACCTATGTGGAAAGTTATTTGGACAGAAGGTGATGGATGAGATTGATTCTTTGTTCTCATACCTATGTTCATGGTGTTGCACCAGGTAAATTGGAGCCTTTTTGGTTCATTGTATTCCCAATTGCTGTTCCTCGCACGACCATTGGGAACATGGTGAACCAAAAATGCTCCTTGAGGAATGGCCAGTGGGAATGCAATGAACCCCAAAAAAAAAGCTTAATGTCATCCATCATCTTCTGTCCAAGTAACTTCCTAATGTGGTTATTGCTCTGGACAGTTGATTGCTATACTTGGCTCTTCTTTCCGACCTTTAGCTGATTGCCAGGGTACTATCATCTCAGATGTCTTTGAGGTACTTTCTTCTTTGAGATACATAAAAGCTCCCTCTAAAGTTAACTGGGCATTCTTCAATGTTTGGGTTTCAAGTATGTTAGGGTCTGTAGTGGCAGATTTTGTTATTTTCTTTATCACATTACATGACATAATCATTGAGTGATGTTATACACTTGGAATAGTGAACTAAATCTCTCTTGTATTTTTTTAAAAAAAAAACTTGTTCCATATGACCTTAATGTCATGGATCGGTTTAAGTCCTTGCCCATTATGTTGGGTGTGTAGCCAAGCTTGCCCTACTTGGCAACACCCAACATATTGATGGGCATGAGCTTGACAGTTCCATGGTACTTATTAGACCATCTCCACCCACATGCCCAATTTGGGCCTCTATCATTGTTCCTGTTTAGAACTTCCAACGTTAACCTCTAGGGTGGCAGATTACGTCATTTTCTTGAGCACATTATCTGACATAATGTTCTGATGGTGCTCAAACACTCATAAAAGTGACCAAAAAAAAGTATCTCTTGAACATGACTTTTGAAAATATCTTGAGTTTGCCACCCCAGACCGTAATGTTGTCATGAATGGATCTTGTCTTGCCCATTATGTTGGTTGTGTCACCTGGCTTGCTTGCTGCTGGAAGCCTTGAAAAATACAAGGGCTCAACAATTCCATGGTAAATAAAGTGTTAATTATTCCCCCATCCTCACTCATAAACCTGAAAAAAAAATGCACAGTAAACTTATCCGTAAAGTCAGGCGATGAGGAGGCGAGAACAGTCAGTTTCGGCATAATAGTGCATCAAATGTGTAACTGAAAATGAAATTTTACAAAACGAAATAACAGAGACTCAAACTAAGTTTTCCACCAATTTTGGTGGTAAACTGAGTTTCATCCCCTCTTTCCTTTTTCCTGAGCCACCTCCACTGCTGCTACATATATTTTCACTGTTCCTATATTTCCACTATTATTACTCTCGAACCTTGTGCATTAAATGCTGAGCTTCAGCATTTCATATTGAGATTAAATAAAATTTCATTACTTTGCGGATACCACTGAAAGAGGAGGGGATAGGGGGTGAGAGCGGAGGGGACAGGGGGTGAAAAGCAGAGGGGACAGGGGGTGAAAGAGAGGATGACTTTACCAATAACTTTAAATTAAAGGTGAAATAGTATTTGATTGAATGTTACTACCATCTGGAACTAGAGTCATATTTAGTTATATGCCCAAATTAAGTTTCAGGCCATTTTTACTGAGATTTGGTAGCCTATAGATGGACACACTGGAGATGCTCTTAGCTTTACCCTATTTGGGTTTTTGGGCAACAATCAATGAGGTGCAAGTCAGAGACTAATTAATTATAACTCCAACACAGAGTTCAACTTTGAACCATTCTCATTGACTTTGAGATTTTGAGCAGACTTTGAATAACTTATCTGAATCCAAGACATAACAGTCCAAATTTCCTAAATGCTCTGGTCTCTTTCCCAGGCATTAATAAACAATACTATATATATTTTGGCAAAAAATTTATATATATATATATATTCAAACTGGGGGGTTACTTATTTAATACTTAAAAAGAACTTTTCAAATTTAGCCTGTGTATTTTGAACGCACCTCCTCCTGGCCTGGCAGAAGTTAACAACAATTTTCAAAAAATAATAATAAAGGGATCTTACAAAAGTGTAAGGTACCTTTCCTTTTTTAAAAATAAGGTACCTTACACTTTTGTAAGGTTCCTAAATTTGAAAATATTCTTAATACTAGGGGATGGAACAGGTTTTTGGCACTTTGGGGGGGGAGTTTTGGGCCCTTGCTTGGGCTACAATTGCTCTTGGGCCTGCAAGCCTTCAATTCCAGGAAGTGCCTCAAAGCTGTTCCTTACTCTATACTTTACTTTGGATGGGAGATGGTGTCTGAACCCTAAACCCCAACCCCTTTAGATTAAGGTTAGATTAAGGCTGGTGTCGCTGTTTTCAACACAGGTTGATGACACCCACAAATTGGACTCAGGGAGATTTCTAAACCCTAAATCTGGGTTTTTCTTACCCACCACCATGAGGCCATTGATACCTACCTGCAAATTTCATTCAGTAAGATTTCTACATATCTGAAGATGTGATGGAAGAGACTGTTGATTAAGTGTATTAGTGGTGTCCTGATTGTTATGTTCATTCTTGACATGTGTTCTCTTGCTTTTATTTGCTTGCAATGTACTTCTTGTGGATGGGTTCCCACCTCTGCCTTTGTTTTATACACAGGGTTTTTCTTCTTTTTGATAAGTTGATTAAGGTTATTGGTTTCCATATAGTGTATAGGAGAATGTCCTCACTCTGTGGATGTGAGAATGAAGATGAGTCTAACATTAGAAAATCTCCTCCAAACTTTGGGTGTAGCATGTAGACAGGACCTATCATTGAAATTCTCCTATTGTAGTTGATGGTCAGATTCCACACCCAAATGTCAAACTGAATTAATTTTAGGCCATGGGAGCATTTGTTATTTCAAAATAAGATTTTTTTGGGGTTTCAACACATGACTGTTCATACATTTTTATCACTTTGTGTTCAACGGAATGTCAGCAACTATTTTAGTGTTGATTGTTCCTGGCTACTTCTTGACTTCCACCCCTTCAGGACACACCTCCCATCTTCACAATTGATCTATCACAAGCAGTTAGTTGTTGAGATGGAGAATTTTTGGTGTCTAGTTTGTGTTAACTTGATGTTCTTTAAATTCTTCATTGTTTTTAATACCTTTGTACAAATTTTCAAATCTGTGATGTGTTTTTATAAATAAAGTTTTGCAGGGTTTTGATGATTTTAGTGGCTTTGTATTAGGGTTTTCCTATGCAGGATAGGTGGTCAGTTGCAGGTTCAACTTTTATTGGGCCAAATTCTACTAGGGATGTGAATCATGGGTGAGAATGCTAACTATGTTTTGAATCAGTTATTCCCCTTTGAAACCAGTTAAAACCCCACCCAACCCCTTGAAGAGTATTCCATAAAAATTAAATTATGGCGAAATTTTAGGTTACATCAATGAAAATGAGAAAGGAGAAAGAATTAAGTGTATCCTATTTTAACTCAACCCTAAAAGAACGAGTGAAGAATAATACAATGAATTTTCACAAAATTAACAAACAATTTGATTTGGAAATTTTTGTAATTTCAACAACTTTCCCATTGGAATTTCTCAAATATTTCAACATCTCATTTTAAAAATTAATTTATGCTGAATCCGACAAGAACATAGTGTACTTTTGTTCCCTATCCTTGTAGGAAGTAAGACAAGAAAAAACTGCAAAATAAAAAAAACAAAGACACTGCTTGTGGGGATGGCGAACCTAAGTTCCCATGTCTTGCTTTGTGTCACAGCAACAAAAAAAACAAAAGAAAAATTTGAGCTGCTTCTTCTTCTTGCTCCTATGCCTCTTGTTTCACATCAAACAAAAAAAAGAAAAAAAAAAAAAGTTTCACGTTGCAACAACAAAAAAAATTGAAAAGCTCCCATGCCTTCGCGCACACAAAACAAACACCACCACAAGGCCAAGTTCAAGTTTCACGTCATAACAACAAAACAATAGAAGAAAAAACCAATCTTCCACAAGGACACATCCATTCTTCCCATTACAAACACAAAAACAAAGTATCAAAAGTGTGTGAGTGGGTTTGTTTTGTTTTGTTTTATGGCTCAATAGTGGAGAGATACAAAGGATGATGAAGTAAAAATAATGCCTTTAGCAATAATAACAAGTTCATTGGCAAATAGCCAAGGCTATCACAATTGTTCTCACCTAAATGTTCATTGTGTTTTGGGACTCACAACGATGTGTAAGTTCATGTCATCACCAAAGCCATTAACATCACATGAGAGAGATTGTGTTCGTTTGCTTATTGCATTTTAATTTCTTATTTGTTTACTTGCACTTGTGGTTAAGTGTTTGTTTTTTTTCTCCTTTTTATGCTCATTTTCTTCTTCTCTCTTGTTTTTTTCTTTTTTTTTCTTCATTTTCTTTTGTCCTTCTTTTCTTTAATCTTTTTCTTTTTTCTCTTCTCTTCTATTCTTTTCCTTTTTTCCTTTCTTTTATTCTATTATTTTCCTTCTCTTTTTCTTCTTAGAACATTTCTATCGAGGAGCTTCTTTCTATTTTCCTCCCTACTTTTTTGCACAACATGAAGTAATGATGTTCAATTTCTATTCATAAATCTAAATAGCTACTCCTCTTTGGTAAAATAAGCTTTGCAATTGATCTTTCTTTTGTCAACTCTACCAACGGGCCTCTTTTTTCTTTTCTCATTATTATTTTTGTATTCGCAAAAATGATCATGAAGTGATGACATTCGGTTTCTATTCACAAATATGTAGAGCTCCTCTTCTTTGGCAAAGTTTTGTAATTGACAAGTCCTCTTTTGTAGCATCTTTGTCACTAATATACAAAGCGTGTAAATTGGCAATCTTATTTTTGGGTCTTCCTAATCAAAAGGTTAGTATTTTTCTGATTTTTTATTTGCATTTGAGATGATAGTTTTTAATTGATGCAATTGTTGCAACAAGATTTACTTGAAAAAAACCTATTTGGTTGGAGTGATTCAAGGAACCGTGCATTAGGGAGTGACTTGGGGAGTCAAATCTGAAGTTAAGGAGTGAATCAAAGGGTAGAGCCTTTGCATTGCTTTCTTGGACATAATCCTTACTAGGGTTTATTTTGGGTGGGTGCAATGGGGCACGCTAGGATTGCAAGTGGGTTTGCCTTGCTTGAGGCTAAGTAAACATGCCCCCACATTGCCGTTTACTAAGCTATGGTCTATGATTGAGATGCTTCTAATAAGTTCTGAAATCCTTAAAGATTAAAACTTTTGAGTTATCATTTTTCATTTATTTCCACTTCTTCAATTTTAGATTCATTTTTAATGTTCACTCTAATGAAAATTTGATTGGTGTTGATTCACAATTGTGAGAAGTGCATGGGAAATGAAGATTACACTTCTACTTGCAAGAACCTACCTTGACATTACTCTATGTGCTTATTAGGTTGAGCATTTCCAAATTAATCCTTATGCATAATTGGTGAGGATTATTTTTTTAAATAGAAAAATTTGGTAACCAAAGGTAATATTGCATAAACAAGAAAATTGAACATAACATTCATGAGTTAATACCTTGTGTGGGATAGAAAAAATAATTTCACAAGACCTATCCCACTAGTTATGAAAAAATAAAATAAAATAGGCCAACATTAGTAGACATTATTAGTGTTGTGCATTTAGGTGTATATATATCATATACCTTTAGTGATTGTACCTATTTCCAATGCATATTAATTAGTTGTGAGTGCATATAAAAGCTCAAGGTTTTTTTATGGGCACTTCACAACTTATTTATTTTTAGTGTTCTCCCAATATTCTCCCAAATAGAAGCTACTAATTTGATAAACATGAAAGTGTTTCCCTTTAGCCCACCCACCTGTACATAGTACAAGAGCACATTTTTGGGCAAAGGATAGGGGACAAGTTGTGATGTTATTGGGGGAAAATCTTGAGTGCATCTTGCCTCTTGTCATTGCTTGAATTTCTATTTAAAACTTTGTTCATCACCATTTTTGGCCTATGCTTAGGCTTTTATAAGAGCTTGCTTGAGTACCAACTCAGGGGAATTATATTGGCATTGATGCAACAAACTAATTGGTTTACATTTTAAGTTTGAATAGTTTGAGATCTCTATTTGGGTTTTTCAAACTTCGGGCAAAGGGTGGCTCCAAACTTTCTGGTTCCATTCCACATCATTATACCCTAAAACCATTGTGATTTGGAAACATCAACTACATGGAAGCAACAATGCTGTAGAATTTTCTTAGAATTGGAAGCTTTTTGTTTCTTGTGTTTTATGTTTGGCTATATAGACATGCGCTAGAGTTGAGCAAAGGTGGCAGCTTCCAATGAGAATGCAATTGGTGATTTGATTCTTTGGTTCTTTGTTTTGGTGTATTTTATGGTGTTGATAGGGAGATGGCGGGAAGTACTTGGATCCGATGGTGGCATTGAAGATAAAAGGGAGATGAGATTGTTGTGTGGATGATTTTCCAAAGAGCTAAGCGATTTGAGCTTGTGGTCTATTCAAATTTTTAGATTTTCATAAAAAATGGCATGATATTTTTGGAGGTTATTGGGAAATTGTGGGACAAATTTCTCATAGTACTCCAAATTTTTAGTAATTATTTACAAAATTGCCTTTCATGCAAGGTAATTCAATTGATTTTACAACTAATAGGAGATGTGGTCCATTTGATGTCATGGAAGTAAGAATATCATCAGATTTCTACATATTTGTTCTATATTGTATCACCAAAAAGACATAGAAGGATGCTTAAAGATTTGTATTTCGTATATGGTTGATAATCAGATGTGGCTAAATCTTCCTAAGGATGATAGCCACTTTTTTTTACCATCTTCCTATGGATGATCTCCACTTTCACTTCCCACAAAAATTCCTAAAAAATACATTCTTGCATGATGTCTCAGACTCTCAATTCTTTGTCTCTTCTGAAGCATGGCTTTTTATACTTGTCCTATTTATCCTAATTGTGATGGTTAATAGATGGTTAATTGAACAAAAAAGCAACAAATTTTGTCTACAGCAAAAAATCACAACATAGCTGAGAAAAAAGTGATCTTGTGCAACAAAAGTGTCAAAAGATTCGAATCTCCATATCACATATCATCAACCTTCATTCATGAGCCTGATTTCACATTCATGAATTTAATTGCTTGCTTACGGTATATGGAAGAGAATAACATTATGCAATTAAAAAAAAATGAATACATTCTTTGAATACAAGTTAATATTGCACATTACTAGAATTGCTGTGTGAGGGAAGCCACCCTTTCAATGAATCCTAGCTTGGGCATCTGCAAGTGACAAAGCCATAGCTAACATCATTTGCTCCTCATAGCCTTCGGGTACTACAGTGCTCTTCCCTCCTGCTTCCATGCTGTGGTGGCTGCTACTACTTCCACCACTTCTTCCATCAGGTGGAAAATCTGCTGCTTCCCATGGTAACTCTGATGCAGATGGAATGCTGCTAGAGAAACTTGTGCCAACTTCAACTTGCTCTGAGCTATGGTCACCAGACCATTTAGTAATTGATGCAGCCCCCTCATACTCCCACTGTGTTGAGCTCACCCAATTTGCTAGTCCTTCACTAACATTTGTACTTCCTGAATCCCTGATTGGGCTTGCACATTCTCTCTCCCTCTCAGAATTCGAAAAATCTACCATTGGAGAAGAAGTTTGCAACATTCCCCTCTCATCCTGTGAAGCAGAATCCTTGACCATTCGGTTCCCTATCTTTCTGGAGACTGGTAAACCATCATTATTTCTGTGAAATGACTCACTTGGGAAGGCAGTCTCAAGTGCCTCCTCCCCATCGACTATGTGACATTCTTGATTTGTTTCAGAGACTTCTTCCCTTTGGCTGACCACAGCTGGATTGCAAGGCAGGGTAGCACTCACTGGTTGCTGGGCATATGTATCAAACCCAGTGACCTGCCTTTCAGCCAATGCTGCAATAGCACATGCTAGGCCCCCTGTAACTGAGCTGCGCCTTCCTAGAGCCTGCTCTTGGGTATCAAGAACTGATGGTGGCGGCAGAAGTGATAGGAAAGAAGGGGGTGGTGGCACCATAATTGCTCCTAAATCCATTTCTCCTCCAGAGCCAAGACCAAAATTGGTCATCAATGTTGACAAGCTGCGTGGGACGGCTGTGATACGCCGTTCATCATCTCTGTATCTGTCTTGAGCCCCTTGCTCCTAAAATCCCAGTATGTACCAGAAAACCCCATAGTCCTCAGTGAAAGTTCAACCCACAAGTAGATTGCACTGAACAAAATCATAGCTTTCTGTGGATGAGGGCCCAAGAGCTTCACTGGAATGAAATGGCTTTTAAACACAATTCTAAAAAGGTAGACTTTAATGCCAGTTTGATAACCAATTTTCCTCAAGGTCATCAAACAAAGTGTCCTAAAATGAGGCAGGAAAATTTTCCCACAAATGAGGACACAGGCAGATCAACTGCATATAACCAAACATAGAGAGACAACCCCATGCCCTCATATTGGCAAACTCAAAACTGGTCAGCAATCATGCATAAGAACCTTATTTTAAACAGACTGTCAAAATGTCATCATTCACCATCAGCCCCTATTGAGATTGAGCATAGTGCACATGTTCTTGCGTTGCTGGCTATCACCAGAGATATCTGTGTTCAAAGACTTAAGAAAGTTACATCTAGGGTGACCGCATTGGTTCTCAAGTCATCTATTATAGCCCTGACTACATACACCAAGATTCTGTAGTAAGATCAGTCCATCCATTACCAAGCAGTTGGGAGAATACCTGAATAGAAAGCCAGATAGCTTCCATGACCATTATGTCCTCCAAATCCAGGTCAAATTCATCATCCCTGGATCATTTGTCACTATTTTGTCAAATTCCAGAACATCTGATTCTCTTCTCTTTCTTCATGCAGTGCATAAACATATAAGAAAGGGTTGTGTTGTTAACTATTAATGATACCTGTCATGTTGGGAGAATCCAAAGTTTGGTGCTCCATTTGTTAACTGGGCACCTGGAGGTGGTTGTGGTGTCAGCAACCCAACTATATCATGATGCCTGACTTCAGAAGGCAGTATGTTTGAAACAAGAGCAGGCATTGCTTGTTGATGAGCTCTGTCAGGCTCATCATCCACTGCAGTTTGTTGGCGGCCCCTCACCCAGAAGGAGTCTGGTTCCATCGCAGAAACTGGTCTCTCAGACAGCCCTGATGATAATGGACCCTATCACATCTCACACACTGTTAAGACAGACCTGTATGTCATGGTTCCCCTTAATGCAGGAAAAGAAAAAGCTTTTATACAAAGCAGCAGCCCAGATCACTGAGCCCAAATGGCTGAATATATTTGGCTCCATGGCTCGTATCCATCTGCAAGGATACTAGACTCAAATCACCCTTGGTGGTGGGAAGCTTCAGACAGCTGTTTGAAGAGGGGACTTATGTATTCCAAGGTCAGCTGCCACATCCAAGAATCCTCCTTTTTGAAGCTCTTATGTCTAACTAACTGAAGGCGGGGCCTTTTGGTAATCACAGCCCCAATGCTTCAGCTTTGCAATTGGGTGGTAATGTTAGACAGACTGAAAGCCAGTAAACCACAAGCTTTCAGTTTTTTGTAGTCACAAATCAGCCAACAAAGTCATCCAGCTCAGGGTAGTGACAGAGGGAGCTAACCTGTGGAGGATGAGTGATGGATTCCCATGCTGTTTGCCAACTGTCCTGCACTGGATCAGGTGGAGGGAGTAAGGCAGGAAGGCTCAGAACAGGAAGGGGTGAAGGATGGTAGTCTTGGTCATCATCATGATGTCGTTGTTCACGCTCATTATCATCCTGTAGTTCTTTTTGCCGCATCCGTATTTTTGCCTCTATTACTTTTTGCTCTTCCTGAATTTCCAACAGAAGTGTATTAAGGGTAAAGGACAGTATGTGAACAAAAAAGGTGCATGACACCAGCAGTCAATTGGGTAAACACAAATGCAGGGAAGCCCAGACATGGAACTGAGTGAAATATGACATCATGATAAGAAGCCTAATGAGCAAGCAAATAAACATGCAAAGGAATTAGAGACAGACCACTTGTTCCACACCCTTCTCTTCCATGCTCTTTGGGCCCCGATACTCTACTGAATAGTTCGCCATTTTGCAATATGGGCATCTATCACCATCCCTGTTAAGGAGGCCCACTCTATGCTTGGCTACAGGGCAGTTTGAAAAGAACAATTGGGCACCCAACACTGAGTACGTACATACATACATGCATACATACATAGACATACATACATTATGAGCATTAAGCAAAATACAAAGCAGAAAGGATACTGAGTAGGTCGAGTAACATTGGGGGACTTCATCTGCAAAAAACACTCTGCAAACCACAAATACGTTTGCTCAATACATGAAACCAGAGGCCTACCTATAATCAAAGCACACTGAACTTGTTAGTTGTTCCAACAAGATGACCACACTGCAGAATCTGTACACAAGGGTAGGATATGGTAATCTGGTTCACTAATAGATGCCCTACTGTACAATGCTGCTATGGAACATGAACCCTTGAAATCATAAGCAGCAACCCCATTTGGATCAGCTCCTTTACATCTCAACCAAATGGGGTGCCATCTACTAAGCATTGGACACTTCTACATCCTCTGCACACAGATCAATTCATTTCTGGCTTTTGTAACCCTAAACTTCTTGTTGGATTTCTCTTACACTGAATACATAGTCAATTCTTATTCAGGTTTTGTATGTATGTATGTATCCAGTGTTTTCCATGTAACCCTAAACTTCTTGTTGGATTTCTCTTACACTGAATAGAGCCCTTAGTAACCAAATTGACTGCACAGATACAGTCATAAGGAGCTCAAAAGATGTGGCAAACACTTATGGTGTGCAAGATAAAGTCTACAGCCAATTTAGAAAGCTTTTAGGGATGCAGTTGTAAATAGAGTGTACCTGTGCAGATGCCTTTGGTGCAACATTTGGAACGATTGAGACTTGGATAATGCTGTCCATTGCCAACACCCATTGCTGCTTACAGAATTAGCTTCAACATCAAGACTGCAATCACCTGTTATAGCAGATAATCTCCTGGAACCACAGAACAGCACTTGGTGTACCTGGAACCCTCTGTCCTATAATTATGTACTAGAAATATTGGATTCCAGAGAGAGGTAAAAGGAATGTGATCAAGTACTAGCACTGTACCAGAAAGCAAATAGGGCATTCTTCAAGCTCAACTGCAGGCTCCTCTCCTCCAGGATAGCAAGGAGCCAACTTGGAATCGAGAATGAGGCGCCGGAGCTTCCTTTGATCAACATCTTGGGAAGGGTATAATCCCTGGGGTCGTGTATAACAGTCATCGATTGCTGGTCGTCTATGTGTAAGTTTGTTGCCCATGATTTCTAAATCAAATGGAAAAATTGTGCATGTTCCATAAGCATGAGACTACTTCGCACCCAACCTGCACCCAAAACAAAAAACCAGCCATCAAACGAAATGACTGTCTCCATTGCAGCTTCATTTCTAGAGAGTGACCAAGTTGGACTAGGAATTGGAATCCACACTCATTTGTCCAAGATGTCCAGTACAACAACACTCTTGACCGTGTGAATTGCATCAAAAAACACGATTTCTAGATCAAATGTGACATTGAATTGCAATCCCTTCGAAATGTCTTGATATGAAAGACAATCAAAGGAGCTCTATTGGATCGTCACAAGTTCAATGCCTTCAACCCCCGTGCTGCACAACTGTATGGTTCACAGATGTGGAAAACGAAGAGGAGAAGTGCCCACTTCCTTATTATTTCCACAATCTCATTTTCTCAACACAACAAGCAGTATTCAAAACCTTCAAAAGAAAAAAAACAGAGAAACACAAGACCCCAAGCCCCCAAGAAACAGGCAAAAAGGCACAACTCCGCACAGCGACGACAGCACCACCCAGAAGGGACAATCATTCTGGAGAGGAAGTAAACAAAACCTCGTGTCCAACCCTGCATGTCTTCAGAGTTGGAATTAGTAGAAGACCGATGTCGTCGTCTCCTCCTCCTCCTCCTCCAGTCGGTTGTTGATCAAGGAGGGATCCGATCTACCACAAAATGCACTAGTAAGAATCAAGTTCTCGTCACGAGATTGCTTCACATGCTCTCCTCCCATCGCCGCGACACCAGGAAGAACAAACCCAACAACAAAAAAGGAAAAAAAAAACAGAAGAATAGTCTGAGAAGACGTGAAGGAGAGGAAACGTTCAGGAAAAGGAAACGAGCATCGGCAGTCGCACGACTGCTGCGACAACGGCGGCGACAGAGAGAAGCAGAATCATCAGAGGGAGAATCAACACAAAAACAAAACAAAAAAGAAAAGAAAAAGAGAAAAAAAACGCACGCGCACAAAATGCAAAGTCCCGTTCAGCACAGAACCGCCCGGTTCTCGTTCCGGTTCTTTTCCAGCGAACCGAAGCTTATCATTCGGGCCGCGTTGGGTGGGTATTAGAACTAAGTTCACAGCTGGGCCGGTTTTCAGATCGGTTCTTTGGCGCCGGCTATCGATGGCTCTTAAAAGAGCCTCCAACTGAAAGAACCGGCCGATGTCGGAGGCTGAACAAAAGAACTAGCAGTGATTGATGGAGAACCGTCACCAAACTCCTCTGTGACATTTCGTAGAGTGGGGCAGATGGATACTAGGATTCAGGTCATGACCAGCGTTGGGCGGTTACCTGGTATTAATCTCTCTGTAAAGAACATTGGTCAGAAGAGAATCGGTGTGCTTGAGAACCATGACCAAAAGTCCAGTGGCAATTCTGTAACTTAACTGCAAGGTTTCTTGAATTTTTGAGGAGATGAGATTTTAAAAAATCTTCCTTCAATTTTTTTTCAAAAAATCTCTTGGATTTTGGGGGAGGTGAGAGGTAGCAGCTTGGCGACATTAATTTTAATTTTTTTCAGAATTGGCAACAGTGAAAGGAGAGTCCATTTTGTATAGGAGAAGGTCCTGGTAGTAGGACCTTCAGGAATTTCGATCCCGACCCTCAGCCGGGATCTCAAATCCGGAAGGTCCTACTACCAGGACCTTCACCTACTTAAAGCATTGTTCGATTTTTTTCATCGTCATCTTACAACGTTTGTGCATCTTGCTTTTTCCACCGAAAGCAAATACTACAATGCCATCATTTCTTCGATGCTAGCATTTTTGTTCCTTGCCTTTGTTGAATGGCAGTCATCATTTGGAGCTTTTCTTGAAAGTAGATCACTCCTAAGTGGGAGTTTCAAAATTCCCAAAGTTAGGATTTTCGCAACTTTAGGGGTCTATAATTTTGTGTGCATACCTCCAATTGAAATGAGATATTAACCAAAGTTGTAACCTTTGTTAAGAACTTTCTAATGATATGTTGCACGCCACCTGCACACAAGGAAATTGGGGCGATTCTTGACTTTTAATGGTCAGGAGTCAAATTGCCAATTTGACTCCTAGCCTTTCTTTTGGCCATAACTTGTGTTTGAAGTGTCCAAATGGGTCATGCGAGCCCATGTTAGACATCTAATTTCCAAGAGCTTTTCAATGATATAATTTTTTTTTCAATCCAATGAATTTAAACCCCTGCAATTGCCCTCTAAAAATTTGAGAGTTCATTAGGATTCCAATTCCCAAAGTGGGAGCTCACTTGGGAGTGTGGGGGTCAATTCCCTCAACTTTCTTGCACTCTCAGGAACATGAAATGCGACTCCCGGGTTCACTCTTGGCCCACATTTTCACAAGCCCTTACTTTGGTCATGAGCCCAAGGTTAGGGTTGCGACAAAAAAAATGCCCTCTCCTTGTAGAACTACTCTCCTTCATATATGTGTGGCTCTTCATCCTTTTGAAATCCCAAGTGCCAATTAAAATCACCTTCACCACAGGCTTCATGAAGAACAAAAAACAATTTAAATGAACTTGTAAGTTCACACCCTAAATTAGCAAAAATAAAGCGTCCACCTTCTTTTTCCTCCTCGAATGCAAACTTGCAAACATAAAACACATTAAACAAAACTACATACCATTCTAAACACCATATGGTTAGTGTGCTCATGAAAGTTATTGTTTCCCATTAATTGTTATTTTAAAGCAGTATAGGTCAACCCTTTTTCACTTTAGGGATCCTTTAGGTCACACTAGAACTAATTACCTGTCATGGTTCTTTGATATGTAAGTAATCACAAAAGGTGATGTGAGTTGTTATTTCAAAGTTTAAAAAAACATCCCAACATTGGTTTGTAGTTTGTAGTAATGTTGTTTAGTTTTAACTTTTGTCCTTTGAAGTCCTCCCCTTTCTTTATTTGATATGCTTCTCACTGTGGAGGGGGTTCAGGAACTTGATTTTCCCCTTGTGATTCACCTTCTTAGGTCGATTTTTTGTCTTTTTAGATGTGGGTCCTTCCATTTTTGTTCCTTGTATTCCCCCTTTTTTTGGGGTGCTTTGGTTTTTATTTGATTGGAAGGGTTTCATCATTTTGAATAACAAATAGAAAGTCCCATCCCATTCCAATTTTTTTTAACATGATGGAACTTGTAATCTAGTTCTAAATTTAGGTTCTTAACTTTCCAAAATAAAATCCTATAATCCTAAATTTCTTAAACTTCCCTTTAGGATTGAAGATCTTCAATCTTGTAGGTACCAAAGGTGCACAACCAATAGAAATTGACCACTTGAATAAAGAATACATCTACCTGCACAAATTGTGCCCAAAGACAATACATGCCTACTTAAAGGAAAGAAAATATTAGATTTAGTACTTGAATGCATAGCCAATGGAAACTTGTATTTAAAAATAGATTTGGAAATCAACTCCAATTTGTTAGTATTGGGTCTTTAATATTTATATTGATATCAAAATTAGCAATTTTTTTGTGGCGAATTTTTGCCACTTGATGATAGTATAGAAAGGGTCATGAATTGTTCAAAGGTTAAAAAAAAAGAAATTGGCACAAAGTCGCCATATTTTTTGAAGAAGAAAGGTTTGGAATGGCTACATTTATAGGTTTTAACATTTCACCAAAATATAATAGGGTTCCAAAAGTTTTATTTTCCCCTGAACTTTAGCCAAATTTGGTTAAGTCCTCTTTTGGATTTTTGCTAGTCCACTTACCTCACATTGAATTGAAAAAAGAAAACCCTAACAAAATCTAAAAATTGTAATTTGATTATGTTGAGTCATGAATGGAAATTTACAAGCATATTTTATCAACATCATTAAGATGGAAGGATGGATGTAGGATGGTAGTGCTACATTATCATAGGACACCCCCTTTACCTAGCAACTCTATCTTTTGGGCACAACTTGAAATTGAAGATTTTGTAATTTGTTAACATTCTACAATAAACAAAAGTTGATTACTTGTATGTTTCAACCAAAAAGAAAAAAACATAGAGGTACAAATAAACAACTTGCATATTTGAAACATTTTTAAAAATGCAACAACTACATGCCTAACCCCAAACCCCCACTCCCAAATTCAAGAACAATGCCCAAAAAAATTCAAGCTTCAATTTTTTTCATAAGCTAAAAACATGTTTAGCCCCACCTCAAAAAAAAGGATTTTTTTAAAGAGCCAAAACATGTATATTATAGGTCTAGAGGTTGGGTCCCCTTCTTGTTAGAGACAAATTCTTGAGTTCAAGTTTGGTTTTTTTTCTTCAAAATTTAGAATCAACTATCCAAGGACTTGGAATTGGCCAACCTAAGAATCAATTCAATTGCCCAAAAGCTTCATGTGACACCATTCAAAAAAGAAATCACTCTCCATCTAGGATTGCTTACTAACCTTTTCATATGTCCATGTTTATGCAATCCATGCCACGAAGCCATGCCCAATTCAATAGTGTAGGTCCAAGACCTTTTAACAATCTTGCTACTTGAATAATTACCTTCAAAGCAACATCTTTGAAGCCCAATTATAATACAAAAAGAAAATAGAAAGAATGTCTAAAGGTTGCCTCTTGCATGAATAGCCATTTATGTAGACACTAGAGATTGAAGGAAAACCTCTTCATTTGAACCAATAATGTTGTTGAGTAGAATATAAGTCCTTAAGTTGGTGAGCTTGTCAAGGCAGCCCATTTGCTCTATACATTATGAAATATATGGTTGATGTGGGACAATCCTTAAGACAATGCTCAAGGGTCTCGATGGCTTGACATATGGGATCCAATGGGAAGACCTTTATTATTGAAGGTTAGCCAAATGAGAGTTGCAACTTTCAAAAAAGACTAAGAGTTTTGCCACAAATGATTGATGATTAATTTGGAGTAGTCCTTTCTGTAATCCAATTGTTGCATGAAGATGACAAGAACACATTGCTCAAACTATAGTGAAAAAACTAGGGCGTACAAAATCATTCAATATGTTTGTAAAATCCAATTGTTGGATGAAGATGATAAGAACACATTGTTCAAACTATAGTGAAAAAACCAAGGCATACAAAAACACCTAGAATGTCAATCCAAGCTGAAACCAAAGATGCATCTATTATGGCACATACATTTTCCAAACAACTTTGAGCTTAATGCTTGAAAACCTATTGAAACTCTTATTGTCAACATTAAGTACAACAATTAAAGGTCTCTGGGGTTAGATCCCTCTAATCTCACTTTTGGTGAGCTCCATTGGTCTTATTGGTCATTTCCTGATTAAAATAGACCATAGAACTCCCATGAAAGATCCCACACCCCAAATCAACAACAACATGGAGAAAGACAATTTTCAAACTTCACTTGTGACACATACAAAACAATTTCACCACCATGCACCCAAAGTTTCTAACATCAATAAACAAGTAACACACCTTCACACGAACAACTAGAGTGTTCAACATTCACAGACATTCTTCATGACTTTGACAAAGGAGACCATAACACCTTCATGGATCATCAAACACAATTATCATGACATAGCAAGCACTAAAGTTTTTTCGGAGTTCCCAACATATGGGTGCTCTCACATGAAGTACATAACTAAACACAAAAAGAAACATAGCAAAGACATACACACAATTTGAAATGCCATTAGATTGCTCTCAAGATCCCTCTGGTTCTTCATCATTCCTTGATCATGGACCCCTAAAGCTACAACTACAATGGAATTCCTGTCTATAGAGGCTCATGGTGCAATGGATAGTTCATCACCTCTGGCAAAACAAGAAGTCCTATCACAAAACCAATCTCCTAAGCCTTTTATCCTGAAATTCACCAAATAACAACCTCACTTCCCACTCTAGTCCCTAAAAAAAACCTTGCTTGTCTCCTTGTTTCTTCTTCTCTTATCCTCCTCCTTGTCCAATAGTTTGATAAGGTCCATTAAAGCCATCCACAAACAAAGCCACACCATGAAAAATGAACGCCACAACTAATAGTAGGAGCTGTTGAAATTAAAAGCCAACAATGGTCATAACTTGCAAATAACAAATGTGAGAAAAATAACAACAATAAAAAAACATTAGCTTCACATCACCCTCAACCACCCACAAAATTGTGGTTTTCTGCTTTCGGCAGTTGAGTACATTGTACCATCCCATTTAAGCCTTCATCCCATGTTTTCTCATCACAAGACCTTCACCTACCGTTAGCAAGGTATCCCCACATTAGGGAGAGTATTCAAACAACTCATCTCTAAAGAAACTTGACCCTCCAGAGTTTGCAGGCCTGGCCAATCATGCTCCGGTTCTAGCACCTGATCAGTGCATGAACAAATGCTCCTAATGTAAAGGCCTATAGTTTATTCATACTTGTGAAGAAGCTGTTCTTCAACAGTGGCCAATCTTGTATTTTATATATTTGATATCTTGAAATAAAATATAATTTAAAATTTATTTAAATGTAAAAAAGGTGCTAATAATTCATTATAAAAATATATGAAAAATACCTACTATACTTTTAAAACATAATTAATATTTTTATAAAATATTTTTATAATATTTCATAGCATACCCTTTTATTTGAACTACCAGCATTTCATGCATGGCTGGTAGAACCAGACCTATATGACCTGCTCTCTAATATGCTGAGGTGCCCCCGACATAACAACCATCTCACAATTTTTTACTCTTGACATCAAAGTAAAGCTGTTGTCTAGTTCAGTTGAAGATTGTCCTTCTCAACTGCAGCATGACATGGGGCTTTACCTTTCCATGCACATAATCAGCCCTTTACAAAGGCACAATCGACAGGCCTTCTTGCATCTTCCTGACTAAACATTGTTCAAAATCCACATGCAAATCATGATTACTATTATGTTATGAAGCATGCCAGCAGGTATAGGCCATTGTGCCCCTTTCATTGCTCTTGTGAGAATTTTGGATGAGTAGATTATATATCTCTGGTTTAGACGAGTTGTGGATCTGCAAGCCCCTAGAATCTAGTCAACACCAATGTTGGGGGAAGTACGCAGTTTATCATATATTAGCCTAGTATGGTATTGATATAAAAATCTCCCAAAAACATTTGATACCAGAATGGTATAGGTATTGACAAATTGTCAACTTTATATCTTGTTATTGTGTGAGTCTATCCAAATTTATGACTTCAGATAATGGTATGAATTTAAATGATGAGGAGACCAATACCAGCAAGCATTGAACATAAATATGGATATTTTGTGAAAAACCCATCAAATCTTAAAACATTTTCCATCTTAACTTCCAAGTCAATAATAACCAAAAACAAATTCATTTCAAACTAAAGAAGTAATCTCTACCGACCTTGTGGATCAGCACACACTTCCTAATTTAAAGTTCTAGGATTTGAAACACGTTGTACATCTTCTAACACTAACATGCAGTGTTTTTTTAAGGAATTTATGTTTATTGCCAAAGTGGCAATCATTCATTGAAATATGTTTAAAAAAATTATGGTCATCCCTAGGAAGATTTAGCCAAATCTGGCTATAAACCAAAAATAAAGTACAAATCTTTTAATCATCCTTCTATATGTTTGGCTACACAATGAATACCACATATATGAATCTGACAATATTTTAATTTTTTTTCTGCTCACTTTGGTGACTGAAAACCTACAAAATCACTTTTAGTTATTATTTATTATTTATTTCAGGTGTTGGCAATATATCGCCCCTCGAAAAAGAAAAGAAAAGAAAAATGCTACTAACATGTTGGGCACCAATTTTTAACTACATAGAATATTTAACCATTAACATTTGAAATCCTAAAAATGCTAAGTTCCTGAACGTGTAACCTGACCTCCAACCCAGACTAGCCTTGCAACAACCAAAGACTGCTGGTAATGGGTATTGACTTGATAGTATGTGACCCCAATATTTCATAATCAAATACCAAATTGGTCTGATAATGAATACTTTTGCCCATAACATGTCATACCATAATACCTTGGCCATTTCAACACATGCCCGTCGAATAAATAATTAATTAAATTTGAAATTTTCATTTTGAAAAATGGAATATTCCTAAATATTCACCATTATCCTTCACAATATTTTTTGATTTGGAAGAAATAATTTTTGAAAATTTCTGAAAATAATATAATTGGTGTCAAATTGGCCAAAGTACTAGGGTATACCACGTCACTTCTTAACCACTTCAAACTATATTTTTGCCCAACAACATGATTGACCTAAACCTTGTTTGACAAATGAAGAACACAAGAATGTTTTCTACTGCTCCCTTATGGTTCTAGAATGCTGGGAGGGTACATGTGGGGATATCCTTATGAGTTCAATGAAGAACATGTGAAAACAAATGTGAGGAATTCAATTAACCCTTAATTGACATTTGACCAAAACTGTCTCACTCTTTTAAAAAAATTAAAATGGACTAGCCCTCGCAACCGTGTTTAGGAGTCATCTAGAACACTAGATTTTGGAAAATTTGACTTGATGAAGTTGTGGAAGACTTCAAGCTGAATGTTTTGGGAAAAAAAATTTATATTTGAATGAGAATTGAAAAATTGCCACTGTTGAAAACTTTGGAATTTGTAATTTTGAGTAGCTTTCAAAATAGCCAGTGTTTGCAAACCTGAACCAATATTTCATGTTCCATTCTTTTTGAAAATTTGGTGACATTATTCTGACACACAAGAATCATGTGCAAAAAAATTGTCAAAAAATTGAGTTAAATGAATGAACAATAGATGGTCAAAATTGAGCATCCAAGGTGTTTCTCAGGAAAGAAAAACTTTGTTTTACATCTTTTGGGACAAACAAGAGGGACAAATTGTTTGAGATTGTTTGAAAAATAAAAAAGGGTTTCCTTCAAAGAATTTGATTGAGTTCATTGGAGAAATTTCTTTGTTCCCTTTCATTTTTCTTAATTACCCACCCAAACATGTAAGCAATATACCTATAAAACAAAAAATGATTATCTTTTGAGTCTTGGAAGTTTTGGCCACACAATTCCTTTTGGCTTTTTGACTTTCTTCAACTTTATTTCATCCACCAACAATAGTTGTTGTTCCACAATCAAGTCCTTTTGGTGTTGGTCCTCCTTGAGAAGGTTCTAATTTAATAAGAAGACTAGGATGAAAACAGTTTAATAGAGGAAACAACTAAAGTGTTAACCATTGCTACCACTCAAAACTTTTCCTAGTCATTTTATTCAAATAACAACCTAGCTAGCAATCAATGGTTAACACATTGCTACAATAGTCCTTCATGAACACACATTGTTTTTTAGCAAGCAAGATTGTGGTAGGAAAAATAAGTTTTCATATTTCTTATTTAAAGCTTTGTCAAAGCTTCTCGTGCTCCAAATGTTTCGGGTGCCTAAAGCAACATGAAAAGATCACGAGAGTTCAAAAAAAAATGCAAACATGATTTATAAGTGTGTAGGTTCTTAGTTTTTGCATTTCTTTTTTGGTTAAAATATATGGGTGAAATTATGCTACAATGATACATTTTGGGCAAGAAAATAAATAAATTGAGGTGCATTTTGTATTAATTTGGGGCCAGACTTTCTTTCATTTCATCTAACATTTTGAAATACACATAAAATATATTTTTGACAAAAAACCTCCAACACATTTTTTGTTACCTTTTAGATGATAAGGTTTTTCAAAAAACTTTTATGCATTCATACATTTACATTTGTTTGAATGAAAAAGCTCATCTAGATGTTTTTCATGAAATCACATGAATAGAACTTTTCATATAAAATTGAAATGAGACAATGAATTCATGTCTAATATATGATTGAATACTTCATCAAGTTTGGTAGTCATTTGAATAGTTTTTGGAGTATATTTGCACTTTGCAGTATATCATGATGATTACATTTTTCTCACTAATATATATTTTAATCATTTAATATCAATATTTAAAGTGGGATTGTTTTTTGACAATTTTTTTTTTGGGGTTTTGAACTATCTTATTCCGAGTACCATTTGCAAAAAATCCCTTCAATATTACCTTGGTAGAAGTTCAAAAAGTAGTATTTGTGACAACAATCTTTGACCATTGTAATCTATTATGCACTATAGAATAGGACCCAAGTGCAAGTGGACCATAATGCTCCACTATGTCATTTATGCGTTAAAAAATGTTTTATTGAGGTTGGGAACAAAAAAATTAACATTTGGGAAAAGTAATGGAACAATAGTTTAGTTGCTTGTTGCATCACTAGACATTCATGGTTCATCTTCATCATGAAACATGATTGTAGTCCAATTTTAAGGGCAACATTCTCCATCTTATAAAACATTTCCAAAGTGAAATTACAAGTATCAAACACATGGAAACAAAATGAAGGATGTTTAGTTATGTGTTTCAATTCACACCTAATGGTTCTCCTATTGATTAACATAATTAACTTGTGTTCCCTTAATGTGAAAAGGACACTATATAATTATGTTAAAGTTTAATAAATAGAATTCACCATTAATTAATGTTTTACTTTTATTTTCTATGCAACATTGTATGCAACCTAAAAATAGGTTACATGTCAATGGAGCTGATTTTTTTTGGGTGACGTGATATAATTGTTTTTGTGTGTGAATATGGGTAGTCATTTTGTATCAATGTCAAAAGATGGTTTTCCAAATGTTATCTTCATGATGGATTTCACTTTTTTATCAATCTAGATAGGTGATGTGAAAGAATGGTAGAGATAATAAATCATTAGCTATTTGGTTTTGGGGGTGAAAGTTGTACAATGATCATGGTACCTTTTGTTTTTGGTTTTGAAGGTCATGTGTGAATTATTGATTTTGTGCATAGTGTTATTGTGGTTTATCCTTTATTTTTGTTTGGCATTGGAATGTGATGTGTGGATTTGTTGATTCAAATAAAGGAAGAAAAAAAACAAGCAATAAATGAAATGAAGCTTAGCAAGCAAATCTTTCTTCTTAGTTGCACGCATTTTATGATTGTTGTAACACTTTGTATGTGAGTAAAATGTAGGAGACTACTTATGATTTTAATGCAAGATTGTGTTTTATATGCTATTATGTGTAAAAATAGGAAAAACTTGAGCATGTGATGACAAATGTGAGGATGGGTTGCCCAAGAATAAATAAGTTGTGTTGTGTTAATATCTAAGTTCTTGCTTTTGTGTTATTTAAGTCAAAATTTTCAAATTGTGTGTAAAAAGGTGGTTGATAAATTGAGGTATATAAGAAAGAGTCATTAGTGTTTGCAAGAGTCATAAACCAATGTTGATATGTCTTTGAATGTTCAATACATTCATTATACAAAGCCTTGAATGTTTATGTCTCGGTTATGGTTGTTGAATGTATGTTTGTTATAGTGAAAACCTTGCGATCATTATCTGTTTCTTATTGTTGTGTGAGTATTGGAGACCTAATCGAAAACCTTTAGGAAAAAATAATGTAAATGAATAATGTGTGTGGCATTATGTTTCATTGTTTTGTTAACGATCAATTCTTAGGTTTTGTGAAGTTCTTATAATCAAATTGGGTTGAATGTAATGGGGTCAATGTTGGCTATATGTTTATGATGCATTTATGATCTATTTGTATGAAAAATAAATAGTGATTTTTTGGGTATTTTTCTATTATCAAAGGGCACTGTGGTCAAGTCATTATAATTAATGAATCTTTTCAATTTGAAGGTTCCATGAAAAACCGAAACAAAATCAAACAAGATACAATTAAATGCTTGATGCAAAATTCTTTTAGAGTTTTTAAGCTTAAAATGTATAAAAAATTGTGCATAATATGGAAATTGCATTGAAATTTTATTTCATTGGAAAATTAATATGATTCTAAGCACTTGTAGTTGTAATTTATAATTGCAAGAATCCCAAGGGTTATCATCCCTTTTTTCTAATTGCCTTTTGTCATCAAAATTGCTCTTTTTTCAAATGTTTACAATAAGGAATTGATTAATTGAACCAAAGTTTTAGTGAATATGTGTGCATAGAAGCAATGATTATTGTTGGGCTCCTTTTTTGGTTACATGTGTGTTGCCATTTTGTAAAGGTTGGACGAATTTTTGTGAATTGGTTAAACATAAAAGACCACTTTAAAAACTTGTTTACATGGAAAACGAAGGTTAAAATTGGATTATGTCAAAACAAAATTTATTTTTCATTGACTTTAAATGTCCACACATTTAGTATTGAAGCAAAAGTAGTTCTAGCTCTAATTAAACACATTCCAATAAAATATAAGTTCATAAAAGTGAATTATCAAATGCTTTGAGTTCCGTCCCCTAGTGTTTGATATTTGTGATTACCTTGTAAGGGCCATTGAAAAAGGAAGTCTTTCCATAGTACCTTGGCGAATTTGGCACATGAATGCCAAATAATTAATTTAACTTAAGTTTTTTGGTTTGACATTCGAATTTTTTAATTTTGAAAATTTCAACAATAAAAAAGAAGTTAGTGTAAGGTTTGTTTATTTCATGCAACTCCAATTGTTTTAGTGGTCAAGTGAACCTTTAGTTTGTATCCTCTTGATATGAAAAAGAAAGAAAACATAACACATACACTTTCAACTACACAAATTATAAGGTGTGTAGCTACATCCTACAGTGCAATGCACAATTGGCATCCTAGAGTTCCCTAGCCAATCACTAATTGGAATTAACTTATGGGCTTTTAGGGATGAGACCACTTCAACTTTATGTTCATGTACTCAACTTGTATTTTTCCAACAAATCCAATTGTGGCCATCCACCCCAATTTTTGGCAAATTTACATCATAAAACATACCAAGTAGAACCCCTATGTAACAAACCATAGAACAATGTTAATGGAGGTCACACAAATCTAGACACTTCTTTAGAATAATCCCCATGTCTACATATGACATATAGGTCCACAACATAAATAGCTTCAAAATAGGTCATGAAACTAGTTAGCTTGAGAGCTGACAAAACAATGCACAATTCTAATACATTTTTTAACATAATTGCCCTATGAGCAACAAAATTTCCAAAAATCAAAACTCTTGTAACTTTTTTGAAATTTCAACATAATAAAAAATGAATTTATAAAAAAATTCGAAAAATTAAAAATAATTTAATTTATTTGCTCAAATTGCCAAGGTACTAGGGTAGTTTCTTTAGCAACTACAACCATAATGACCAAGGTTAGTGAAAAAATATTTCATAAGTGAGGGGTCCTAGTTTCCATTTTGTTAAATTATGAAACTTCACCCATATCATTCATTATCTTGTAAGTTTTAAATTTTTATAAGATTAAAAATGAATAAGCATAACATCAATGAAGGGATTTAGAATTTAGAACATAAACATAGACACAAATAAATAAATAGATAGACTTAAAGAAAGAAACACAAGAAAGGAATGAAATAGAGCAACATTTGTGGTGAATTTTGAAAAAAGAAAGGCCCATCAACATCAACAAAGGACATCTCTGAAAAAAAACCTAAATTCATCAATTTTTTTATTAAAAAACTAGATTTCTACCATAGGCTCCAATAGGTAGCCACAATGACACAATAAAAGTAATTAAATAGTTATTCAGAGCTACCTATTGAAGGATGTAAAACAAAATTCTAGTTTTACATTTTCTTTGTAGCCAAATTTGGTTAAATCTTGTTGTTAATGATCATGAATTTGGCAAAAACTTAAAATTGAAAAAAGAACATTGGAAGAGAGTGATGAAAAGAATCCAATGTAATTTGAAAGTTCTTGAATGCAAGTCTAGGTTAAATGTTATTCCTTTTCATAAAAAAGAATAATGATGTAAGCAAACTTGAGTCATTTTCTACTAGTAAAATAATTGTCACTTTGATTTATGGCTAGTTTTATTATGGTGTTGTACTATAAGACTTATAGGTAGTTCAATAGTTTTTGGCCTTAATTCTTGTTTTGTTGGTTGTGGCTTTAACAAAGATCACATGATGAGTCTGTTTTGGCACATGTCCACTGAGATTTTTGTGTGTGTTTTGAAGCCATTTGCCTGAACCCTAATCCATTTACAAATGAAAGTGAAAATTTTGGTGGAATAATATACATTTGCATGTGGTAAACATACTACTTGTTCATTTGTAATGCAGACATAATTCATAACCAGTGTTGGGTGTGTATTTGATTTTGTTAGAAATCACTGATTCTGGTTTTCAAATATTCCAGAATCAGAGAGCTGCTGGTTCTGGTGTGGGAGGAAGTGGAATTGGCTGAAGATTTGTCGTAATTGAAAAGATAATGGATGAACAGAGGATGAGGAAATCGAAAGGAGAAAGCCTCACTAGAGTGGGTAGTTGGAAAAACATGCGCCGGACAGGGGGGGGAGCAGCTCGCAAGAATCACTAGGAAGTTTCTGCGACTGCATTATTAAAAACCCGCGAAGTACCGTAGCGAGGAGGAATGCATAAGAGAGCGAAGCACAAGGACGAAATATTAATGACTTGAACGTGTTTTCTGCCTTTGCCATGGAGGTGCTTTTAGATGCACCTTTCTCCCCTTGCCATCAAGAAATCGCACTTGTGTTGGTAGCACAAACTACAAATCGATTTGTAGAGTCTTGGTTGTTCCTTTCTCTTCCCACTTTTGTGTTTTTCACGTCGGCAGCACGATTTCTCTGTCTACCCCTGTAATGTCACAGTTTTTTTTCTCTACAGATTGTGGAGCTTGGATTTGGAGATGTGAAGCTTGTTCTTGCATCTGTAGGCTGCAATATGTTGGTAATAAGTTTCTGTTGGGGGTTTCTGTTTGAAGTTTGTAGAAGTCCCTTGTGTCTTGCTTTGCGGACCGTTGTTTTTGCCCCCGTAGAGGTCGTAGGACTAGTGGTTCCGCTCTAGGGAGCTTCAGGGCTCTACGCTGCAGTTTGTTGTGCAGAGTGAAGATCGGCAATCTTTCTCCCCCTGTTGTTTCGTCTCTGGAATGGAAGCATCCACGGAAGAAGCCACTTGGTATATTGTTGTAATGTCGATGGTTCTTCGTCTCCCATGAGAGAAATGTGCGCTGGTCGAGCGTGACGAGATCGGATCTGTTCCGTGGTTGATGCGGTTGCTTTTCGTTGGTTCTTTACTCTGACAGGAGTGGCAGTACTCTTCAGTGTTGACCAAGCCCGCCACCATCTCCCTGCTATGCCATCCGCTTGCATATATATAGCTTTTTCTGCCATCTGCAAAATCAGATCTTGTGTATGATGTCTACACTAGTTTGGTCGGATTGTGTCTCATCACACTGCACTCTTGTGGATGGTATGATCCGAGTCATCATATCTTCGCCTGTGGCTTGATTTGCGCAGATTGGCGGGCCGGTCTGTACTTCACTTTGCAGTATCACTCGGAGTTCTAGTGATGTTGAGGGTTTCGTTCAATCACATTCCAGAACAAGTTTGACTACTTTCTTGTTGCTGAAGGACCTTGAATCATTTGACCACTTCTCTTGTGCAGATTGAATCCTTTGCATGAGCTGGATTGAAATTCCTTGCAGTTTTGTCAAATTTTTGAGGTACTACCACGAAGACCACGCTTTTGAAATGATTGAATTGTCGTTGCAAGAGATAGGAATTTTTTTAGTACATCGTCTGCTATTCTTTTTTAAGGTGTTCCCAAACTCTGAAACTTCAGATATTCAACATTTCTGGGGTGCAAGACTCCATTTCTGCAATAGGCAATTTTTGGCTGACCGTGGGTCTTGCTTGGGATCTAATAACTTGTGAACTTTTCATCACATGAGAGTAATTCTTTCTTCAAAATGAAACAAAGGTTTACCGACAATCTCAGCAAATTCAACCACCCCAGGGTCAAAAATCAGCTAAATACAAATTGCATACTTTTATTATTTTATCCCCCCTTCAGGTTTTATTTGAAAAAAACGCTTTATTTGACTTTCTCAGTAGTACTATGTTCCTAGGTGGTGTTGTTAGGTAATGTTTAGTCTAAAAATTGACTTCCTGTGGCTCAATTGCAAGATGAGAGAAGAGCTGAACAACTTGCAACAGGGTATGATATTTGTAGCTGCACATGTTTGTCAGGGACTTTCTGGCCTCTTTGTATGCTTGAGAGCAACATGTGGCCTTCAAGTGCGAGGATTTTCATGTTCATGGGTGTAGTATGTGTAGTTTTTTAAACTTTCTGATTACAATTTAATTTGTGTAACACTGAGAATGATGACAAGGAATAGATAGTCAAGCTCTCAATGGGTTATCAGGCCAGTTTTGTCCGAAATGGGGAGCAGAGGTTAAGTTTGTTAAAGGAGCTTCTGCAGCATTTGGGTTTGTTGTAGTCTTGCAAAGAAACAGTCAGTTAACTTCTTGGTGTGGACTGTAGAGTTTTGTGGTGGCATATGGTTTATGGCAGCTTTCTTGGCTCCTGGGGTCCAACATTTTTTTGAACTCAAGTGTTATGAGTGCCACTGGTGCAGGTTTTTGCATCGCTACCACTTCCACAGAATTGAGCTAAATGGACAGCAATTTACAGAGGAATGATTTTGAGCAGATCATGGAATATATGACTCTGAGCGTATTATGGAATCTATGAAACTACCCATATCAAGGAGATATGGGATGCTGTTTGAGCTTATGGTCTTTGTGTCGTCTTATAACAGCATGCAATTTTGACATGACTGCTAGTTTTGTAAGTTCCTTCAGCTGGGCTTGTTGGGCCATTTTGTCCTAGTACTTGATTTCTTAGGATTTGCTTGGAATTGCCATTGTTCTAAATTCATGGATCAAGTGGTGCTGTAGTTGCTTAGCAAATTTTTAAATGCTTACAGGTGCTCTAAGCAGGAGCATGTCAAAAGTGTAATAGGTGCAATTTGGGGTGTAGAGTGATTTGCCAGTGCATCAGCTATGGCCGCTTCCAGAAGACAAGAGAAGGACAAGAATGGATGTCATTTTTTTCCATGGGTTTCAATTTGCTGGAGATGGCAGTACTGATGCATGGAGGAGCACATGGACACAACGAGGTTGTGATGATGTATGTTGGGCTAAAGAATGGTTGCCCTCTGATTTGGGCGGAGATGTGCGTATTTTGTCAGTTTCATACAATGCACATGTTATAACCTCCCCTCATCATCATGTATCAGAGATTGCCCATAACCTATTCGAGACTCTCATCAAAAGGTGCAACTCCCTCTTTGATTGCCAAAATGCCACACTTGAGGAAATGTGTCACTCACAAATATATATCAAGCAAATAATTTTTCAGATCTGAAATTTATAACCTTAACATTGGTTCAACTATCAAAAGCTTAAAGGTTAGTATGGAGAGCGGCTCAGTACTTACCAATGGTAGCCAACAGGCAACTAATTTGAAATAGAGATGGAGTTTAAAAGAGTTGTGAAAAATCACCATAGGAAATAAATGTATTGTGTGGGGGTGAGTGGAATCATACTCAGGTGTTTACAGGCGATAGTTTTGGGGGTTGGTGTTGAAAAGCTAGTTTGTTGAAGTGATGAGGACCTTGACCAATCCAATCCCTAGAAATGTTGTGAGCAGTCATGTATGCAAATGTTTTTTTGAATAATGTGGGAGGTATGCCTTCCAAAAGATATTTCAATCCCAGGTATGTATACACAACGAATTTGAAATATTTGGCAGTTGAAATTTGGAATTTTATGGTGTTTAGAAGTTTTCAGAGAAATTATCATAGCAAGTGCATATGTTTTGTGCAGGTGTAAATGGGATTGTCCTATTGTGCTAAT
>Ga0116231_10001515_pt1 | contig 47542 bp, 39 predicted proteins | sample S1TSphgellanicum_2_FD_89695 | JGI IMG/M metagenome (GOLD analysis project Ga0116231, IMG submission 89695) | Host-associated microbial communities from peat moss isolated from Minnesota, USA - S1T2_Fd - Sphagnum magellanicum MG | ecosystem: Host-associated > Plants > Peat moss > Unclassified...
CGTGCTGGCCCCCCGTCAATTGGGTAATAACTGTCACAGAAAACAAAACCCATCAAAAAAAAAAATCAAAGGTCCGGGCAGTGCCTGGAAACTGCCCGGATAGACAGACAGACAGACACCACTGTAGTTTTAATATATAAGATGGTGAAAAAATTGAGTTGATATTTGTGTATGCATATGATTTTGACAAAACGTGACTATGCTCTATGTGGGCTTAATGGAACTCATAAACCCTTGTCTCATTTTTCTTACATGTTCTTTACACATGTTTTGGCAAGGGAAATTATTATATTGGAACCATGTTTAGCTATGCTTCGCACCGCCCTTCTTCTAGAAAATCCCTAAACCCTTCCACATGAACTCGTGAAGACATTCCCATTCCTTACACAAATTCAATGGTGTGATTTTTCAAGGTTTTTATTTATTAATTTTTGTGAAATCCAAAAAAAAATTCCTTAGCAAAATTAACCAAATTTGAAGAAAGAAATAAAATTCTCTAAAAAAACATATTTGGTACCAATATGTTGTCTTTTGTTTTTTGAAAAACATACAAAGGGCCTTCGACAAAGAAAATATAAATCAACAACTCTTCACATTCAATAGCTAATAAACCTACCATATTGCAGCTTTTGTTGCCAAAATGCTATAATGCTACAATGCCAAAGATCCAATAGCCAATACAAAATTAAATATTGAAATAATATTTAACCACTTGAACATATAACACTTTGCAATTTGTTGTCGGCAAGTTATGAACATACACAAATTATGATAGCCACATCTAGAAACAAATATTTTCTTTGTAGCCAATTGGATCCACCTACCCCAAAAAAATAGCCACATGCACATATAAGCATTGACAATTTGTAGCCAATTGACCTACCTCACAAATTTGAAAAAAAACCACTGGTGTTAACCTTCATTGTGGCCTAAATGAGTCTTTCAATTTTGTTGCATGTCACCATCTGTCATCCATTAACCCCACCATAAATCAAGTTCATAAAGGCTTGTATAATTTTAATAAAATATAAAAAATATTTTTATGTAGATTTATTCTAGTGTTGTGTAGTTTTTTGATTTTGTTAATAATCCTCGATTTTGGATTTTTGAAAATATTCAAAGAACTAGCAATCTTTTTTGAAGGATAGGCAATTTTTAAATAGGTGATAGGAATGGTTCTTTGGTTTTTGAAACCCGTGGTTAAATATCAAACCCATTCTTGAATCTTTTCAAAACCATGGTCAAGGGTCTATATCCCCAACCTTTATCTGGTTGTTCCTTCTGATAAGGAAAATCACACAACGTTGGCTAATTTATGATTCATGAATATGATTATTCCATCATCATTGTTTCCATCCATATTAAACAAAAATTCATCTATTTGAATCCCTTTTTCATTTGTAATGGATCCCAAAAACATTTATAGAAAGGGTTCTTGGATAATGGGACTTCTAGAAGAAGTATTAGAATATGGCCACTAACATCGCCCCCATTTGAGTCCATATTGCTTGGCACATTTAACATAAGGTGCAAATTATTTACTCATCTTTGTCCATATAAACATGAAAAATTGGACACTTCCATATTACCTTGGCACTTCAACACATGTATGTCAAATAATTAATTAAATTTGAAATTTTCATTTCAACAAACATAATATTCTTGAAGATTTAGTATTTGATTTACAAAGTTTTGTTCTTTGAATTATTATTTTTGACACTAGGGTATAAAATGGGAGACCATTAGATTGTCACAAGATGGGTTCAACTTTATGATTGGCCAAGATCCAAAAATGTTTAATTGCTTTTGTGGCGGCTTTTTGGCAATCCATGTATCCTTAGCATATTTACATGTCCAAACTCAACTTTAAAAAGTTGTACTTCATCCAAATTATTACCATGGGTGTAGAATGGATGACAAAACATATGGTAGATTAATCATAACAAATGTGTGTATATGTGTTTTTGGGTCGATGGGGTTGGTGAGTGAACCAACACCCACTAGCACACCATCCACTAGATGTTGGTTATGATTCAGCTGTGATGAACTTCAACTAAGTTAATATCTAGTTTTGCCTTGGTAGCTCATTTTGTAAAAAATTGGTCTTATATATTTATAGACGGATAGGAAAATAGGTGATTATTAAGTAAGTAACTAATTTATACATAATAGGTAAAGGTTGTGGATTTTACTAAATACCTAGTTGGTAGGTAATAAAAAAACCAATTGTGCAAACCACCATGGTTAACTCAATAATTGAAACCCAACAAGAATTGTTTTTTGATCATTTATCATCCATCCTTCAAGGGTTGCACTCGTGGGTGTTTGTTCAACTTTGGTTAGTTAAATTATGTTTTGGATTGTCTATTGGCTCTTTCCACACATAAGACACAATGCATTGGTGTTGGATTTGGGCCTCAATTTTGGCGATAACTTCACTTAATGTGTGCATATGATGCATGGGCATGTGTTAAAGGTAGAAAATTCTTTTAACACTATGGGTGTTAAGATAGAGAAGTATCATCACTAGATGGTAGTTATTGTTAGATGCCATTTCAAGAAAATTATAGAATGAAAGTGTTTTCTAACGAAAGTATTGTTAGTACAATGAACTACCTTCATGGAGCAAAATAATTAAAAGTTAATTCGTAGGAATTTTAATAAAATTAATATTAGTTAATATAAATAATATCCTAGTCTAGTTGACTTAGAAAGGCAACTTAATAACTATTTAGTTACTATTGTTGACCACACACACACCACTTGTGAAGTTTGATCATTTAATTTTTAGAATGGAGGCAAACACCCCTACCACCAAGCCACCCCACTTGTCGTGATAATATGTTACATTGCATTTTATTTATCAAATATTTCATTTTAAACATTATAAAAATATAAATTTGAAATTTCATATTTTATTGAAATTTTGTCCAAATGAAATGATTTTTTAAAAATTCAATAATGTACATTATTACATTTATTTCCTTTTGAAAGTGTAAAATCATTTGAACAATTTTTTTGAATATCACTATTCAACAACATTTCAATGAATATTATTATGAAAAAGAAAATGTTTAATAACTGGATAAGATTTTTGTTAAGATAATAATATTACTTATGTTAGGCTACTTTCAACTATTATAGGGCTATTTTTCATTAATCTAAATTATTTCACCCTACATTATTTATAATTATTTATGGTTATTTTTAATTACTTTTGGCTATTTTGGTTATTTCACCCTAAACTACTTTTGGTTATTCTAAATTATTTATGGTTATTTTAGCTTATTTCACCTTAAGCTATTTTCAGCTATTGAAAGTTATTTTTGGTTATTTTATGTTATTTATTGTAAGTTATTTCACTTTAGGCTACTTGCAACTATTATAAGTTATTTCATCTTAGGTTATTTTCGATTATGTGAGGTTATTGTTGGTTACTTTTGGCTATTGAAAACTACTATTATTATTAGCAATTCTAAACTATTGTAGGTTATTTCACCTTAAGTTATTTTTGTCTATTGTAAATTATTTCACCTTAAATTATTTTTGGCAATTCTAAACAATTCTAATATTTGGCTATTGGTTGTTATTAGTTGTTATTTTATTGGGGTTATTAGTGGCTATTAGTAGCTATTCTATTGATGGTTATTTTATTGGTGGTTATTAATGGTTATTAGTGGATATTAGTGGTTATTCTATTAATGATTATTGATAAGGAAAATTTTTAATTCACACCCTTTGCGAGTCCGATTTTATGCAGATTAAATTTTAATAGTATGTTCCTTTATCAGTTCAATTACTTATGCGGGCAAGTTCTCGAGTTGTGCCCTGATTGACCATAGACCCCACACTTGCGTCCTTCCACGTATTCAAAGTGAGACTTGTCTCTAGTTGTGCTTGTCCTATTCTTAGAGCATGCAGGTTTGCCGCATTTCTTGACCACAACCGAGGGTTCTTGAACTTGAACATCAAGCGTATCCAGGACCTAATTGAAGCGGGCTATCAAATTGCATGTTTGAGGATTCCCATTATCGAGTATTTGTTGTAGGGTAGCCGTCATCGTCTGCATGAATAAATTTCATGGTGATGTCGGTTCGTGTGGTGGCACAGTTACATTAACACTTGGAAGGATCAGGGGGTTTCTGTCTAACAACCACTGCTCATGAATGTCATGCAGGAGAATCGGAGTCTCGATTTCCAGACAACCGCAAATGTAGTGATGACAGGGCAGCCCCCACAATTTCGTGAACCGCGCAGAGCATGGCTGCTCCTCATGTCCCCCCTTTTCAACGTGCTTAAGTTGTTGCAGAAGTTTGTCTAGAGCGAAATCAGAGACCTTGTAGATCAAGTCCTTGAAGCAGCTATGGCCGAATCGATGTGCCTTATGCACCCTCTACTTCTTAATCGCAACATTCAGTTCCATGTGTCGATTGGCCAGCATGAGACCCAACCGCTTCGTTAACGTCAAGAGGTGAAGAGTGTTGACACGGAAATACGACTTGATAATGTGGTGGTTTCCTTCCACCTTCGAGGTACTAGCGCTACTAAAGTGGAGAAACTCGTTAATGTAACAGGCAAAAAACCTCTCCTTGTGAGGCATCCACGTCGTGTTAATGTACTGCCACGCAGTTGGATGGGTTCCCGAATAGGTCTCCTTGAATACATCAAGAGCCACATCGAATAGTTCGACCGACGTGCTGGAGACAAACATATTCCATCGCTCCATAAATTGTTGCCATTCAACATCGGAGAAGTGTGTCTTGTAATTAGCAAGAATGTTCTTATTGATGTGCTAGCAACAAGGATGTTGTGGTAGCTCGGGAAGACTTGTGCAATCCCGTTCATTAGGGCCAACTCTCGGTCCGTGTAGAGGACTTTTGGAGTCACGACCTCGGAAAACTACTCTAGAACCCAAGCGTACACCTCCTTGTTCTCCACGTGCAAAAAGGTGAAGCCAACGTTGAACGTCGCATAGGTTGACGTGATGCCGACCACATTCAGCAGAGGCATGCCAAACTTGTTAGTCTTGTACGTGTAGTCTAGAAGAAAGACCGTGCCAAACGTTTGGCACATGTTGACTAATGACTAATGCATAAAGAACACGTAATCAACGACACCTTCCACTAGCCGCACCTTGCTCAAGTAATCAGAGCAGGAGATCAATTCCACCAGAGCTTCGATGGGTCCGCGGCTTTTCAACTCCTCCGCTTGAACAGCAACAAGCTCGTTGTAGATCTCCCTAGCCGTCAAGTGGATGTTTGCAAACTCCTTATAAAGGATGTAGAGAATGTCCTTTGGTGCCAAACTTTGCCCACCGAACGCTCACACTTTAGCCTTTTCTAACTCGCTTAAGAGGCACTTCACCGCATGGCCTGCCAGGTTGCCACCAAGCTCGTGGTTGTGGCTACCTGAGATCTTACGGATTGCCCAGACACCCTTCACCGACGAGCAAACGATCTCAAACTCACAGCTAGTTCGCCTCGTGTGCGTTTCCCTTTGGCAGGTTTCATCCGTCAGGTTCAGCATGTTGACATATTCCCTGCCTCGGTCACATTTCATGACCACTCGCTTCTCCTTGCTTGTCTTGATGGTGAGGACCACTCCTTCATGTTCGTAGTTGTTGCTGAGATCTTCGATCAGCTCTTGCCATGTCGCGAACTACATTTTTTATTGTGTTGCACGTACTATTTACAGAGGGGTGGGGCAAACACACTCAAATTTAATCTGCATATAATCAGATGCATGAAGAAAGGGTGTGAATTTAAAAATCACTATTGATAATTATTCTATTAATGGTTATTGATGGTTATTCTATTAATGATTATTGATAATTATTCTATTAATGGTTATTGATGGTTATTCTATTAATGGCTATTGGTGGTTATTAATGACTATTATATTAATGGCTATTAGTGGTTATTGGTGATTATTAGTGGTTATTTATTAATGGCTATTAGTGGCTATTCTATTGGCGGCTATTGTTGGTTATTTTAGGTTATATTACGACTATTGATGGTTATTGTATTATGAACTATTATTGGTTATTCTATGTTATATTACAATTATTGATGGTTATTCTATTATAAGTTATTATTGGATATTTTAGGCTATATTATCATAAGCTATTGATAATTATTCTATCCTAAAAAGAAATATATGAACTCGGCTAATTTTGAACATTTTAATACATGATGAACTACTTGAAGAACATGGAAAACAAAAAATGAAATTCCCCCTAACATAATAAAATTAAAGAGAAAATTTGATGTTGAGGGATGTGAAAAAAAAGTTAAACAATTTGAAGGATTTGTTTTGATATAAATTAATACATCATCAAAAAATGTTTCAAGAACAAAACAACTAAACCATATAAATACATGTCATAATCTTGATTGGGAGATATGCTAGAACATTTTGAAGAACATTTTTCAAGACAAATTGATAAGATTGTTTAAAGTTAAATCTCAAAACCAATGTTCCAGATCAGTAGATTCATGAGGAACAACTTGAAAGAAAAATCCAAAAAATGTTATGTGGACAACAATCTTGATTTGAATAATATATGACATGTTAGTATTTTGAAGAAAGTATGGTAAATAAGTTGGGTGTTTGCACATTACGGTGACCTTATATGGACATCACAATGGCAATTTTTCGTGTATTCCTTAGGTACAAGAAAATATATAAAATAAGATCCATTGAAATAATTAAAAAAACTTATCTAAAGCTATTATAATCAACCTTTCAAAAATGAAAAAATCAAATCAAAATCATGGATAGCCAATAAGTAATGGACATTTGAATTTTGCCCACATTTTTGTCACACCTACAAAACTCATGGATATAGACTTTTATTTTACAATGTGTTAATCTTATGTGTTTGAAACTTTTAAATACTTAATGAATTATGCTTCAGAAACTAAATATCCATTAAATGAATGGAATGTTTTTAATTTATTATGTCATGGATTGTTTTAAATTCCAAAAATTATAATTATTTAAAAAGTCTTTTAAGCATTTAAAAATAAATTAAAAAAATTTTGAGATAATTTTCTATATGTCTTATAACATCATGATTTGAAATTGAAAATGGAAAAAAATGTTATTTTCAATATCATCTAAATATTCATATTTAAAACTAGTTTTTAACTACACTAAAAAAGGATTTTGAAAAGGGACTCTAATCTACCAAAATTGTGACACCCTAGTGTGCTTTTGCCCAATTAAAGAACAATTTGGAAAATAGAAAAGGAAATTTGCCTTAAGTATAGAACAAATTAAAGAGAAATTTCAATTGTGAAGGATGTGAAAAAAAAAACCTTAAAAGGTTGAAAAATAAACTTGATTATTCTTGGAATCTAAATTGAACTCATATTAAGTTCAAGCAGGCATGAAATCATGTAAGGCTTTGATAAACAATGTCAATAATCGCCTTGCCAACAACATATCACAAATTTGCATTAATTTTCTACAAAGTTCATAATTTCAACATTAGATTCAAAAATTTGTCATGGTTAAACTAATGAAGAGCATCTTGAAAAAAAATACAAAAAGTTGAAATTAAGATTTGTGGATAACAATATGCACTTGAGTAATATATGACATGCTAACATTTTGAAAAAGAGTATATGAAGAACAATTTCAAGAATAGTTAGGAAGACAAAAAAAGAAAATTGCCCTAATTATAAAACAAATTAAAGAGCAATTTTGATCATGAGGGGTGTGAAGAAGAACTTGAAAAGTTTAAAGAAAAAAATTGATTCTTCCTTGAATTTGAAATTGAACTCATATTAAACTCAAGAAGGCAACAAGCCATATTATAAAGCTCTAACAAACAGTGTGAATCATCACCTTGCCAAGAACATATTTCAATTTTGCATGGATTTTGTGCAAAGCTCATAATTAATGATGAGCAATTGGAAAATAATTCTAGAAAGTAATTGACTATGGACAACAATCTGGACTTGAGAAATAAGTGACATGCTAGGATTTTGAAGACTATGAGGAACAACATGTAGCACATAATTTGGAAAACAGAAAACAAAATTCGCCTTAATTACATAACAAATTAAAGACGAATTTTAATCATGGGATATGAAAAAGATCTTGAAAAGCTTGAAATACAAACTTGATTTTTCCTTGAATCTAATATTGAACTTATATTAAGTTGAAGAGGGCGACAAGCCATGTAAAGCTCCAATAAACAGTGTTTATCATTACCTTGCCAACAACATATTTCAATTTGCATAGATTTTCTACAAAGCTCATGATTTCAAAATTAGATTCAAGGATCTATCTTGATCCAAAGCACATCAAAAAATATTTCATTGAACAATACATTGCATAACCATAAAATCTATAAATGTGGTGATCAATTTTCAAAGGAGAAATTTTTTATAAGTAGCGATTTAAATTAAAAGCAATGTTTCAAAGCAAGTTAATAAGGAACTTACCTTGAATAGGTGAGATCAGAAATTGAAGGAAATGCAATAAGCAATCTTGAACTTCAAAACTTGTGTCCTGTCACCTTGCCAACAACAACAAATTTGCATGGAATTTTTATAACACATGAAATTTCAACTTTAGATTCTAAAAAACATTTTAGTTCCCTATTCATGGATGTCATGGGAAAACACATTAAGAAAGTAGGAAACTTTTAGGAAAACAATTCAAGAAAATAACACATCATAAAACCTGGAATTGAACTACATGTGGATAGGAACATTTCAGGAATTGGACTAATTGACATGAAACTTTCAAGGAAAGGGACCTAGGATATCCTGTTCATCCCTTGTAGTTTCAAGATATTCTAGAATTGAATTACATTGACATGAAATTTTCAAGGAAATGATGTCTAGGACATCTTAATGTGCAGTCTAGTTTCAAGATGCCAAGGAAAATGCATCCTGAACATCAAGTAATTACTCATATTCATGTGTTTAACTACTAGGACATGTCATTGAGTAATGCAAAAAACAAGGAATAATGTTCATGAAAACTTTCTTGATAAAAATGAACAAAATCCTAACAAATTTGTTCCTTGCAAAATGAACGACAATTGAAATCAAGAAGAATAATGGACCATGGAGTTATAATGCAACAATGTAATAATTATCAACGACCAACAATATATCTAGGAATCTTGACATTTTTCATCTTGGGATAACATAGTTGCTCAATAGTGACTTTTGGAAAACTTTCAAATGCAGTCCTAACACACAATGTTACGCTAAACCCCTTTCCTAATGGGAACATTGTCATGACTTGTGACCTAGTTAAATGAGAATTTATCTAAACCTTTAAAGGTTTGGTGGGCAATTAAATAAAAAAATTATGGGAACAATGTGAAGCACATTACATCCAATAAATTGAAAGTGATCTTCATAAATAAAAATTTGTCAATAGATGTGTCGCATGTGTTTCCCACTTCCCAATGCTTATTCGCTTCTTGATTACATCTTTTATGTTTGGACTAACTTGAATGTTATCGATCCATAACTACACCACAACATTACGAACCTCCAGAGACAAAGAATCGCTCCTTTTTTACTTCCCACATAAAGCCCATAATGCATTGTCAATACTTAAAGAAATAATTTTATGTCAATACTTCGCAATAGGTTTTGATGATGGGTACCTACACCAGAGCCCACAACACGTTGTTAGTACACGCAATTTCAAGAAATAAACTTTTGTAGATATTACCTCATGAATTTAAATCTCACAAAAAGGTTTTTCAAGAAATAAATTTTTCCATGTGCAATTTCAAAAAATAAACTTTTGCAAATACCTTGAACAAATTTAAGTCTTGCAGAAGGGTTATTCAAGAAATAAATGCGCAACTTCAAGAAATATACTTCTACAAATACTTCATGAATTTAGGTCTTACGAAAGGGTTCAACAATGGATACCTATAAGGTAATTAGTGTGTTGACTACCACTAGTAGACTCACTAAACACCATGGGAACAATAACATTCCTTGCCCATTGCTCATCTTTGGAATGACAACCTTCGATCTATTGCCACCCTCTCGAATTGTTGCTCACGACATTAAAAGCATGCTCCATGTCAATGTAGTTTGGCATGACTCCTTTCCAAATCGGGTGTTTCAAGATCTTTGGTAAGTCCATGCATTGGTATTCAACACCTTTCAATGCAATTTGCACATACCCTTCTTTGGCAATCCTTTTTGTTGCCCCAATAGTTGACCTTTCTAGATCCACAACCTACAAATAATCTTCATCTAGTGTAGGAACATTGACACCTTTTCCCTCTTTTTATATTCATTGTCTCTTTTTCTCCCTATTTATTTTCTTTGCCTTTCAACTTGTGAAGCCTTTTTGTGAGCGTTCATGAGTTGTTTCCCCCTCCTTTTGCACATTTTTCTTATTGGCCATCAAGTCATGCATTCAAAGATAAAACACACCACACATTGGGACTTTTAATCTAAGTCTACATTGGTTTTGGAAATCATTTTGTCAAACCAAAGCTTCAAGATCTCACACATACACATGGTTGTGAGCTTTTAAAGTGCAGAATGCGAACATGCCTGTGAATGCAAAGCATGAACAAGGAGCCCTAACCTATGTTGATTCCATGGTGCCACAAGACTTTGCTCTTTTGGCGCCGAAATCGATAGTTAGATTATGCACACCATAAGACTTTGTAAGGAGCAAATGAATTGGCATAGAAATTGACAATCAGATTATGTGCACTTGTACACACTTTTAAAAAAAAAAGTTGATACCTAAACCTATATTAGCCATACAGGAAAATTTCCTTGTACCACATGTTTTAGCATTCTTGACCCTTGTGCTTGATTATCATTACACCTACCCATCATTTTCCCCCCCTTTTCTGTCCCTTGTAAGCCCTAGGAAATGGCCCCAAATGGGCATTGAAAGAAACAAAAGTGGGATAACTTGTTATTTTTGTTCTTGGGCTCAATGGCCCTTCAAGATTTCCTAGTCCTGACCTTTGAAAATTGCTCAAAAAAACATGGTTGGTTGAATCTACTATTTATGAAAGAAATAGAAAAGACAACCATTTGAAGTCCCTTTAAAAATCAAAAGTTTTTTTTAAATGTGAAAAAATACGTTCTTTCTGTGTTCCTAATTAAAGGATCCTCAAATGTTAAATTCCTAAAACTTTTCCCTTGAACATTCATTAGTCACGAAAAAAAAAATTTAAGAAAAAAATTTGATTGAAGTTTCAAATTCTACATGACTTAGGCCACCTATTTAAAAAAATTGGATCAAGAAGCCTTTTGTAAGTGAGTCCTACATTGTTTTAAAGTTTGAGGGGTTGAAAAAATTGGGGTGTGATAGTTCTTAGTGGTACCACCCAAGGATACTTTCACCTAGTTCATTGTATTAACAATAATGTTGTCTAAAAACACCTTCACTATAAAATTTTCTTGTAATGGTTTTACCATCTGACAATAACTACCATCCAACGACGATATTACCATCTCTTAGCACCCGTAATTTTAAAACAATTTTTTACCTTTAACAACATGTTCCATATAACTACATGCATTTAGATGGGAAGTTATAAATCCAATAAAAAAAGTTATTAGTTTGAAATTAAAAAGTTAGAACCTAGCATAAAACGCAAAGTCATTATACAAGAAGTTGGTTTTTTTCTTTATCAATGTGGAAAGCTTTCGACTGGGAATATTCCTTGAATAAGGGGTCTAGGTGCGAGGTATATCTCTCAAAAGAAATAGTCACAAGAATCCTTTTCTTTTTTAGGAGGGATATTCAATTATATAAAATGCCCTCCAAATATATTTAGGAAATTTTTCCATGTGTTTTAGACAATTGTAAATACTACATATTGAGGACTAAGATACCTAACTTGTTTTTTTCTCTTTCCTCACCTCAATTCATATAAATGAAATGCATATTCCACTTCAAAATGTGATTGCTTAACACATGCAACATTTTGTTGGGTGACAACATGTCTACCATGATCTTGTTCCAAAGCATAACATGATGATTCCACATATTATGTGGATTAATGCATATTCAATATTTCCAAATTTTTTGGCATTTGTGTTGTATTTGGCTTTTCGAAAGGAGTAACATACATGAATTGAGTAAACACAAAATACCACTGACCCTAACAAGGAAAAAAAAATGGTCTAGTCACACTTAACGTTAATTGTTAAGATGTGTTAAATACGAACATTCGGCTAACACTATGTTATTTGAAGGTTTCTTGTATTGACCTCTGACCAACTAAAAAACTAGTAACCTAACAATAGAAAAAATGACATTTGTTTACACCTAATTCTAAACATAAGATTTAGGATACCAAGTTTTTTTTATTGTCCTTGTGTGCAAATCTCAATGGAGATGGTAGAGAGTAGTATTTTAACATTATCATTGTCGCACAAAGTTGGATTTTCATACTGTTGTTTCTTTTTGCATTTCAATCTCTTTTTTTTTTGCAGTTTTGGTTGCATCTTCTCCTTTGCATTTTCGCCTTTATTTCTTTCGGTGGAGTTTCATCAAACTTATGTTGTTATCTATTGTATTATCCTTCAAGTTTCTTCTAGTTTTCATTGGTGCATCTACACATTTTCATGGGACAATTGATGATATTATATAGTTCGAAGTCAAATTTTTTTTTGTGTTTCAACTATATTTTCTCCTTTGCACTTTTGCATTTATCTTTCTCATTGGAGCTTCATCAAACTTCTTTTATTATTATTTGTTATATCACCCTTCAAGTTTTTTCTTTCAAATTTCTTTTGGTCTTCACTCATGCATCTATGAATTTTTGTGTGACAATTGATGACATTTTGCAATTTAAGGCTTGAACATGTTCTTATTTTTCCATGACTTCTTGTTTTGTTCTTCACACAATTTTTTAATAATTGTTGATAACAAAAAGAAACTTCATTGTGATTTCTTTTGCTTGTGATGTTTAGCAAACAAGTGTTATATTGTTTTACACCTTGTTCGTCCCTATAGATTTTATTCCCTTTTTTTAAAAAAAAAATTCATTTATTCGTTGTGTTATTGTGGTTTTTCCTTTTCTATTCAGTTGCATCAATTTTTTTGTCAATGGTTGTCAAATACGATGTTGTGACAACTACATGTTTTACTTATTTATTATCATTTTATTGCAAAACTTGTTGCATCCATTTGATCTACTACCTTTTTGATAGCTTTCCAACCTAATTCCATAGTTGCAACCAATTGAAAAATTTACATATATGTATGTTTTCATCAACATTGACTTGCATGCAACATAAGTTTGTTTCATGCAAAACTTAGCCATTGTGTTAAGCCAAGGTTGGTGATGTGGTTTTCAATATTTCTTGTTACAAAATACGATGAATGTTGGTTGTAACATTTTAATTAATGAGAACAAACATTGTTTAATATCACGGATCAATTGAAGCTTTTCATTTGCAAACAAGACACAAAGTATAGACTTTCTATTCCAATTTAGGTGTTGGTAACGTGTGTTTTCTATAAACGTGTTCAAGGTTGTAATCTTTTCATTTGTAATGAATTGTGTGATGTGGGTTGATTGATTGTCTTTTTTGTCATGACACAAGATTGATTACAATGATCGCTTTTTGTCAATCTTGTTTTTTTTTAACTCATTGTTTGGCCTATTGGAACTAAGATGAAAGTTGTGATGCAAGGATTCAAAACCTTTTGTGGCCTCGCAAATATACATGGGGCCATAGATGATACTCATTTTTCTATTTCAAAACCCTATGGACCTTTTAATGAGAATAATTATTATCATTAGACAAGAAGATGTAGTGCAAGATGTCAAGTTGTTGTGGAGATAGCAAACAATTTATAGACCTATTTGCTAGTCTTTCAAATATTGTCAACAATTCCAAAGTTTTTAGGAAGTCTACACTCAATTATCAAGTTCAATATCATGAATTTTTGTGTGTAAAAGAGATGAAGAAGGTGTTGCACCTCACTTGCTAGGAGATCACTACAATTACTTCCTTTCTTCTTAGATGATGATTCTACATAAGGATGGAGACCAAAACATTCTTGAAGTGTTCATAATAAAAAGCACAAAGGAAGTCAATCAATTGTGGAAAATGCATTTGGTAGCTTGAAAAAAACATTTTATGAATTACATGGGAAAACAAAAATGCGCATTGCCATTGTGTTTGACCTAATCACTTGTTGTTTACTACATAGTCTTATAATTGGTTGACATGAAATAAATGTTGAATAGGTACTATACATGTTACAATAAGAAGTAATTGTCACAAACCTTGTTGTTGCATGACATTTGCATCAAAGATTTTAAGCAAGAGCATAATAAATAGATGGGAAGGGTCCAAGGTCAAACATGATTAAAGGGTAAGAAGTTTCAAGTGAACATAGACGGGCTAAGTTAAAAATCTATCTAAGACATCACAAAAAATTGACTTGAGTTCATCAAATTGTCACAATGAACAAACATACAACTTTGTCCTTTCCTAGTTTTTTATTTTCTCCTTCTAGATGCACTTGTATAATGTATCAACTATGGATTGAAATTTCAAGTTGTTATGCCTTCATTTATTTGGTTTACAAATAAACAAGTTGGTTAGATTCATAAAAAGAAATCTTGGGTTTTTCCACTACCCAAATCCACTATGTTTTTAATGAAATGGGACAAAGTTCACTAATATGCAACTTACATGGTTTTGGTAAAAAAGGACTAGTTGATTATAACATATTTAGTGAAATATTTTTTAGTTGTTTTGGGTAGTGACATGTTGCACTAAGTAATTTGTAATTAAAAAAATTTGACATGGATATTATGAGATCCCAATGTAATATGACGTGGATTGACATGTCACATCATCATGTAACATGTTTTAGATTGTTTTAATGTTTTTGTTTTTTTTCCTAGTCATGGATTATAAATTTTTCACGACATGTGACAAAAATACATGCCATGATTTAATATTAATAATAATATTATTTTTGGATTTTTTAGCAATTTTTTTGAAGATATTCACTACCATCATACATGTTTCGTATATCATATTTATACATGATATATCAATGTATATACACATTATGTACATTAATGCACACATTCATCAAGGTTTGAACCCAAGACTTCATGGAGATGCACCAAGGTCTTCACCACCAAACCACTTCAAGTCTTTGATAAAATAAAAGAAAGTTTTATTATCTTTGACATGAAACTATTTTAAAAATTTAAACTTTAACATACTTTTTTTTCCTCAAAATTTATTCAAATGCTACAAATGAGAACATGATTTTGAAATTTATTCAATAATCTATTCGTGAAAATAAATCTAATTTATAATTATGCAATATGAAACGGTTCAATTTTTTAAAAAAACAACATGTTATGAATAAAAATAAATTTATAAATATTTTTTGTGTAAATTCATCTACAATATTCATAAATGGGATTGAATTCAATGTGAATTCAAAAGTGTTTTCATTAAATATTTTTAAAAAATATTTCTATTGTGTAAAATATATGTTCAATTTTCGAAGAATTATAATTTTTTTTCCTCGGTATGATTTTGTACATTTTTTTAAAAAGAACTTTTGCAATGTTCTTCAAATTGTTATCACCCATAAGTAGTTTTACCCATATTTGCCTATAGAAGAGTTAGGGAATTACAAAATTGTTTAAATATTTCAATATTACTTTGAAAAAACATCAATTAAAAATTTGATAAAATTTGATTTTTCTGGGAAAAAACCATTGTTTATGTTTTCCCCCCTTTAAATTGGCAAAAAATGGTCACTAAAAGAAAAATTAATCAATATAATCAATATAATCATTTTTCTCAACAACATTTTTCTTTAACAACATTAGTTATAGACCAATAAAAATGAATGATTACAAAAATTTGAAAACAATATCACAACATATTATTTATATTATTTTTTCTAATAATGTAGCAATACATTTTACCTTTGTAAAAAAAAAGGAAACATAATTTGGTGATATTTTGGAATTAAATAATTGGATTACCCTCCCCCACCCTTTAGTCAACAATATTTTTAATTTTATCTTTGGTGGCAAATTTTTGCAAATTAGTGATTACTTTTGGGGAAAATTTAGAAAATAATGAAATTTCAAAAAAAAATTCGAGGGGGGTCATTCCTTAAAAATATAATAAAAATTATATATATATATATAAGGTGTTATATATTAGTTATTGAGTAAAAGGTACTATTTATTCAAAAATATATTTATAATTCATATAAATTATGTAGTAATTAATAATTAAATCTTACAATTAATATATGTTGGTTTAAATATGTGTATATTTAGAAAATTAGGTAATAATAGGGCGATTAAAAATAGGTTAAACAATCATATAATACATTCCAAAAAATGTTTTGTTTGATGCACATGGTTTATAACTCCAACATTTAATGAACCCCTATGAAAATAATGCAAGTTCAATGAATTTTTGTTAAAAATTTGAGATCATAAATTTGAAAGAACAAAAAGATTATTCATAATGAATAATGATTAATAATTTCAATGTCAAAACCATAAATAGTTCCAAGGTCAAACTTACTTTAAACACACACACACACACACACACACAATATCTAGGACTTGTAACAAAAATATAGAAAGATTTTAACAAGCTAATATCTCCATATATTGTTTATAACCAAAACATAATTACTTTTTTTTTAATCAATGATCATCATTTGAACAAAACCAAAAAAATGAAAAATGAAAAAAAATAAAAATAAATAATAATAATAATTCATTGATGTCATTATTATGAGATCACCATTTTAAAATGTTTTTAAATAATTAAAAATTTTCATCTTTAAATACTTATACATAAACTTGTAACACAAGAAGCCTAAAAACAAATGTTAAATCATGGTAACAATAAAAATAATAATATACCCAAACATCTTTTTTTTAAAAATTTAATTAAAATTTATAGTTCTCATACATCAAGAGATAAAATGGAGAAATAATTTAAGGATTTTTTTTTGAGGTTTTGTTATTGTGGCATCATAAACATTTATATTAGAAAACTTGTCCAATGATGAACAAATTAGGGAAAAGCCATAATTTTAGATTTATGTAAATGTAAAAGTTTAAACATTAAATTTTTTAAATATAAAGGTCTACATGGACCCTATACTTTAGATATATGAACATTTTGACTTAATATTTAATTCAAATATTAATGTGAAACATAACAAATTTCCATACATTCATTTAAAAAATTTATGGGGAGTGCAAAATGCAACCTATGAGCAATGGTTTCAACATGATACAAGTGTACAATTCAACTCATGTACCATGTTGATAGTTGAAGAGATGTCAAAAAAATCACTAACCATTATAATGCAATGTGTAAATAAAGTTAAATGTTACCTTAATTTTCACATCAACAATTTAAAATTATTAAAAAATAAAATAAGGTGAATTCTTGTGTAAGGTGCAGCTTATGAGTAACATTCTCTACTTGTTTCAAACTTTAATTCAAGTTATGCTAGATGTTAATAGTTGAAAAGTTGTTAAAAAAATGATTAAACAATATTACCACTATTGCAAGGAGTCTAGGGTTGAGATATTTTCCATGTCAATTTTTTTTCCATTCTTATAAAACTCAACATGGAGGAAAAAATCTAGTGCTAGTGAACAAGGCAATCATTGTTTTCATTATGAAAATTATACACAAATAACTAGTAAACAATTTGACTTTCTATTTGTGCATAATGATAATAAATCAAATAATGGTCAAATTGGACAAGTAGTTGCAATGGGTGGTAGTGGAAAAACTCAAGATTCTTTTTGTGATTGTTCATCAAAATGTCACAATGAGCTTTTATGTACCTCTATATATGTAGCAGTATGTATCTATGAATCAATGTCTTTCAATCCTTGGTTTAATGGACGTAGTTTGAATTCATCACAAATTGTTATAAAGAACATGTATACAATTCTTTCCTTCTTGATTTTTTATTTATTCATTCTATGTATTTCTATATGCACTTGTGTGTATTTTTGGACAAAAAATTCAAGCATTATTTTCACTTACCTAGTCTATAATTTCTATGGTAGATTTGAAAGCACTCCTTGTTTCTTTAGTGTGCAATCTGTGTGTAGGATCAAGAAAAGTCATCATGTTCCCTTTTGAGTAATTATGCCCATCACATGTGTTAATTTGATGATAGCTCATACCATGTTTTTTTGCATATTGTTAATTTCAACATCCCTCTTCTTGAAATATTCAATTTCTTATTTTTATAGCTTTCCTTGTGCTTGGGGATCATCACTCTTCAATTTCCAAAATTTAATGTGGGATTTTGTCAATTGAAGCCACAAACATTTTATTTCCCCTTTCTATCACTTCCACCATACCATTATTTATTGTAGAAGATTTCTTTTTTAACACTTGTATTGCCCAAGTGTCGTTCAATTGAGAACACGAGGAGGTTTGATGACTCTCACTGATGCATTAAATTCGTTGTTTGGCAACTTATCTTCACGAAACACTTCATTGAAGGAATCTTGAAATCCTCTCAAGTTGATTGGTTGTTCTTTAGTGCCAAGTGTTGGAGTAATGTGTACTCCTTACATGTGTGATTGTTTTGTTATAAGTACTAGTAGCATGTAAAAAATTAGTTGCACATTTTATTGTGGTGAGATAAATGGCCATGGAGAATTTGGTTCCATGTTGTTTTCTACTTCAATATATGACTACAACACAAGATGGCTATACACACAATCATTAGGGGAAATTATATGTCACACATGAGGAGAAAAAAAGATTAGTTGCTTCCCCATCAAAAAGTTTATTAACTCATACATGACCTTGCTAAAATGTCTAAGGACATTCAAGGCAATTGTCTTTTATGGAGTAAGTTTCCAATACAATGTATTATTTCTTGTCCTAGATGTGCAATCAAAATTACACTTGAAATCACCATAAATTGAACCCCATTTATCTTTGCACATGGGGTTGTTCCTTGGTAGCACTAAATGCCCATTTACGTTCACCATGTTTACAAATTTTCTCCATTTGTTGTTGTAGTTGTTTTGAATTGATCTTTAAATCAACCACATCCTAGACTTGTTTATGAATTCTTTTCATTGGTTTTCAATCACTGTAATAGTTTTTGGGTACTTTCAATTTGGTTAATTAGCTTTATGTTCATTTCACAAGAGGAGTTTGATCTAAGATTAAGGACAATGGTATTCTTTCCTCTCCCAAGTTTCCCACCTTTGCCACTTTGCATTCCTCTACCTTTTATTGCAATTTATGTTCTATGTAATCCTTTTACAATTTCTTAAAATACTTGATTCTACTCATGATGAAATTGAGTTTAGTTATTAACATTTGGAATTTTGATTTGAGATTCTTGTTAGTTAGTTTGAAATAAATGTGCATGAACATTGATTTTCATTTTGTGAAACAATGTTAGTTTTGCAATGGAATCAATGCAACTTGTCAAGCTATTGATTGTTAATGGATCAAAAAGTTGTAGGTTAGAGGAAGTAATGAAGTTGTGAAGTTGCTTACGAGTTGGAGGAGGTTGTGAATTCATGAAGCTATTCGAAATGTTGCAAAAGTTGTAAAGATTCTAGAGAGTCAAAATGAATAACAAAAATATTATTTTCTATTTTAAAAAAATGACAAAGCTCTGTGAGTAGAACTTCATCGTAAAACAGAACTCGTGCACAAAGTCTAGAACTTGTGCAAACCTTAGAACACAAAACTTCAAAGAAAAATTTGCACAAGCCTTAAAGTGCAAAATTTTAGAACAAAACTTGCGCACAATTTAAAATTCATTGCATGTTCATAACTCCAAATTCATGCACAACTCAAAGTGTGACATTTTTTTTTCAAATATAAAATTAACATTCATTTATCTCATCAATTTTTAAACAAGCAATTAACCATTGCAATTTTAGTTTGTTTTTATAGAACTTCATTATTTAAATAACATTTTTTAAAGACTTAACACACTACTAACGTTACATTAACTCTAATTACCATGTAAGTTTTAGTGGTTACTTTAACATTAAATGTAGAGATCTACAACTTGTGAGTTTTTTGACATTTGATTAACATCATTTTAATAAGTGTGGATACACCTTTAAGAAAGTATTGTAATATATGGCCCCTAAATCAATTATGCCCTATTGGGCTTACATTCCATGCATCTAGCCTTATAATATGAGACCCCATTGTATTAAGTTAAATAGTAACTTGTTCTATGAGGGCTTGTTCTAGAGTGTAACCAATGTTTCCCATCATTGACTCACATCTTGATTGAAATTAGCAAATGGCCATTGGTCCCATCAAAGAAAAAGCTTGAATACATAGTAGAATAAAACACCGAAATTAGTTAGGCTATAAAGAAATGCATATGGCAAATGAGATTTTTTTTGTTTTTTGTTTCTTGATCTCAATGTGTTCCCATCAAGTTCCCAATATGTTAAAACAACCCTCAAAGAAAAAGAAAAAGAAAAAAGAGACAGGTTTGAACCCTTTTGGTAAATATGAAAATTGGGCAGTTTTCTTTTTTTTAGGGCAGAAGTTTAGGTAGACAAGGAACAAATTTTAGGCAATTGGGCAGTTTGTAAAATATCTAATTTTGAGCAGTTTGAAGAGCTTTGGGCAATCCACAAGATGACTTGTGGACTTGGCAAGTTGACAACAATACTTTTTGTTGGGGTGAAAATTTGCCTAAAGGCAATACTAACTCATTTTTTCAGCAAAAAATTCTTTAAATTTAAAAAAAAAAAAAGTCACCAAATTTTGCCTATTTTTCTTAATTTGTTTTAGGGGAGAGAATTAAACCCACTTCTTCATAAGGTCCCCGAATGGTTCATAGCCATTCATGGTCTGGTGGGGGCAAATTGTGGAGTGGAGACCTGGACTCGCTCGTTATGCATTAAACTCTTGAACTAATTGGTTGATGCTACTAGAAATCATATGTTTGATTCAAAGATTAAGCCATACAAGTGTAAGTAAAAATGATTTTGCACTATGAAACTGCAAATGGCTCATTAAATTAGGCTCATTAAATCAATTATAGTTTCTTTGATGGACCAGCCTTGCTACTCAAATAACCATAGTAATTCTAGATACATGCATGCACCCACTTCCAACCCCATAAGGGGAAGGGACATACTTATTAGATAAAAGGCCAACCAGAGGTCAATTGTTATTATTGCAAGCGAACCATGGTAACTTTGTCAAATGGCATGGCACTAGACCCGCCCATGTTTCATTCAAATTTGGCTCTATGAACTTTCAAGTGTAGGATAGAGGCCACAATGGAAAATTAGGGTTCCATTCCAGAGGATGATGTAGACTTGGTGAATTGGAGAGCTGGATATAGACTTGGGCAATTGGCAAAAATGAACTTGACAAATGGGAAAAATCAATAGATGAACCTCAAATTTATATGGTTGCATGGGAAAATCAATATGGGTCCTTGTGTCTCTATTCAATGGAAGAAGTTCTAGTAATTTTAGGATGATAAATACTATATAGCATAGAATTGCTCATCACCCATCATTAACCGATCACCAAACACTTCTTTAAATCTTTGTCATGTGTGTTTCATTTTGAGTGATTTAAATTGTTATGGGAGTGCTACCTCAAGCTTGAAAAATCATCTTTGAAGTGCAAAGGAAAATGAGTAATGAAAAAAAAAATAGCAAGAAGAAAAATAAGCTTTCCAACTCACAAAACATGTTTTGTAACAATCTGCATTGACAAGCTTCAAGACGTTACGAGTATTGCTTTTTGGTGAGCTGTTATTCCACGATTTTTGCTCCTGCAAGATGTGCAATTTCACTCAAGAGCAGCAGCAGCCATCATCTTTGATCGATAGATGGTTCAGTGTATTGGACAAAGTCAGATTTCACCAGAGGACTTGTAAGCGGCTGTGTCATCTTATGGTTTTGACATTGGTTTTTATGCTTTGGACCTTATTTAGACTAAGTCTTTTGCTAGGATAATGTCAATCTCAATCTACATATACTGAACTGGATAGAGCTCAAGGTGGGTGCTTGCAAGATGTGTCACTTGGTTCCAAATCAAAGGCCATCACAGGCTGCGAGGAATGGAGATAGTTTTCCAGACTCAATAACAGGACTTCATCGCTGATAAAAGTTTGAGGGGAGTGGGAGGGAACAGTATTTGGAGGCGGTCACTTGATTTGCTATATGGCATGTGTGACAGCAGCAATGCAAAGGATATTATGAACTTGAGCTCTTGCAGGTTTCCAGACTCGTTCCTAATCAAGATTCTATTGGTGACGTATGCAAATGCAGCAATATAATGGGGGATCTGTTCTTTCTTTACTAGTTTTCTTCTTCGGGATATATATTGCAGTATCTGACTATAGCAGGCTTTGACATTCATGAGGAGCTTGTGTTGCATAAATCTTGCAAATCTTTCAATTTTCCCGAGAATGCATGTGATGTGTATGCATGATGCAGCCCATTGGGAGTATTGCTCAGTGAGTGATTTTGTTACACTACACTGGTGAGCACTTTGTTGGTCCACCCACAGAGCTTCAAGATGCAGTAAGCTATTCTGGTGTTTCACACTCCCTGCCTGATCCACTGGCTCTTGAGCTGGTTTTAGCTCTTATAGAATACTTTTTCCGACATCATTGATGTATGGATTGTTGTTGAGACAGAAGAGATACAGGCTTATAACGACGATTCCTCGTTTTCCATCAGTTTTTAAGCTTTGAATTTCACAGATTGGAGGACAGCCCAATTTTTAGGTGGTGGCAGATTTGATGACAAACACCAGCATTTGTGTCTTTGCAGGATCTGAATGCAAATAACCTTGTGGCAGCAATGACTTTGGGATGGCACATGCTGGAATGCATGATATTCTAAAATTCAAAAACATTGTTTAATTGACATCAAGTTGATGGACTTTTGGGTTATATTGTGTTACTAATAAGTTCAATGGAAATTTAATTGAATTTAGTTTAAGAACTGGAGAACAAAGTCTTGGTTTAGGGTTTAGGGTTTGAGGTCTGTTCATTTGCAAGAAACCTTAGGCTATTTGATTGAGCATTGTATTTTTCAATTGAGCCATCAATCTTAAGTTTTGTTTTCAAATACCCACATTGAACTGATACAACTTTTGTAGAGTGGAAGAAGTGTTGTCAATCAACTCCGATTTTATGGAATTCTTCTTTCACAGAATTTAAGTAAATTATCATTTGATTGTTGTTTGCCATTCTTTACCATAAGAAGTTGTGCATGACATGCTTTAGAGCTTCTTGAACTTGTGTTGTGTTAGGAGGTTTTTAAATTGATCTGAACAAAATTTGCTTGATGATTTGGGGTTGGTGATGACAATGGATTGATCTCTTGAAATTTTCTTATTTTGTTGTTATGCCTTTTGTTGAATGCTTGGTGATTTTGCACGGGTTTTGCACATGGTTTAAAAAAATCCAAATCATTATTATTTAAACAAAACTATTTTTGAAAATTTATTCTTTGAAAAAAAACTAATTCACTTTATTACCAACTTTTCCATGATTGGAATGCCATTCTATTTTGTGGGCAAATTCATGAGTTTGATTATATTCCTTAAGTTCTCATATTTTCCAATGAAATCGAAATACAATCCCAAAGTTTCAATAATTATGTGCACCCCATGAAAATTTGAAGAAACAAAAGAGTCCTTTGCACCATACATAGTCAAATGCAAAGTGCATGTCATATCATGGCTTTCACAATACGGAAAGATAGCAAACCTAAACAGTAGGACTCCTATCACACCATTCTTAACACCATTCTTACTCAAATGCAAAGTAAAGTCCTTATTAGATCGATGAGTTTGCAACATAAAAAGATTGTCAACTTAGCAATTGAGTCACCTTCACAAGTTGTATAATTTTTAGTCAAATTGGAAAACCCTAGACCTCAAGTTGTTTTCACAATCTAAAGAAAAAAAAAAACACTTTCACACCTATTGAAGAACAATACGCAATCACACCTATTTTCGATCACGTCTCTAGGGAGGCAAAGTTGGGACCATCATCTTGGGACCCAATATTGCATGGAATGCATTGCAATGGGAAGTGGCCCTACTAGCATAATTTAATTAGCAAGTCATCAGACTAATCATCATTCATGCAATTTTGTTTTATGCTTTGGTAAGTAGGCATAGGGTTCCTCCCATTTTTAAAGGATTACTTACAGGCAAGAGACTTAAGTTGATAATTTTTGCCATTTCATGAAGATTTTTTGCCAAAAATCATCACAAATTGCCAACTATATGAAAAGGTGCTTAAAATTTTATATTTTCATATTTTGAATATCACCAAATTTGGCCAAATGTACTTATGGACTATCACCATTTGAGCAACAACACAAAATTGGAAAAAAAAAAAAAAAAAAACCGTTTATCCCACCCACTCTTTAATATACTTTGCTAGGGAGGGGGATATTCATGGATATAATGTGCTTTCTAAATACAACAAGAAATTTCTCCAAAGTGCTTTGTGTGTAGGGTAAAAAGCTTGTGACCACATGCTTTACCAAAATCACACCTCACATGAGCAAAAAAAAGTTGAGTAAAGCCCTTGGCCAAGGAAGAGCCAAATGTGAGCAAGCCCAATTCCAATAGATCCCTAAGCCAAGAAGGGCTTTACCGAGCATAAAGACTTATGCCAATTCTATTTTTAAAAAAAAATTCCCATGAAGATACCCGATGGGTATCATCAAGAAGGAGGAGAGGAAAAACAAAACAAAACAAACCAAAGCAAAACATTTCAAAACACGAAAACACCCACATACATAATAAGCATGCATTCTTATGTTTTTTTTGGGAAATGCCCACCTTTTGCAAAGGAAAAATTTCAACCATGCCCACCAACTACACTAAGAAAACCAACAAAGGTAAGGTCTTTTTTGTTTACAAAAACAAAATTGAAGTGTAGTTGTGTGTGAGAGAGAGAGAGAGAGAGAGAGAGAGAGATGTGTGTGTGTGTGTGTGAGAGAGAGAGAGAGAGAGAGAGAGAGAGAGAGTGTGTGTGTGTGTGTTTGACTAGAAAGCAAAAAAGAAAAGAAAGAAAAGAAAAGAGAAGAGAAGAGGGGTGAGTCAGTCAGTTGAAGGAATAAAGGCAGTTGTGTTGGGGGAGGGGTGGGAGAGAAGGGGAGACGGGGCAAGGGAGGAGTGGATGGGTGGTAGGGCCTCCTCCTTCTCCTCCTCCTCCTCCTCCTCCATTGCATGTGAAAAGAAGTGTTTGTGTTGTCTTTGATGATTCCTGATGAAAACAAAAGAACAACCATGGCCCCACACACCCCACCAAGCTTTGCTTTGCTTTGCTTTTGTTTTGTTTTGTTTTGTTTCCCCAAACAAGAACAACATCTCTCCCAGAGAGGGATTTGATTTAGTTACGTGGGGTTTTGTGTTGAGTGAGTCAAAAGCAAACAAAAGAAGAAGGGAAAAGTGGGGTGGATTGCTAGACAAATTTTTTTTGAGATGGTGGTGGAATTTTTTTTTGTACTCAAATCTCCTGGAACAGCAACAACCAGCAAGTAGCAAACTACTTTGAAAGAAAGAAAGAAAGAATCGCTTTTCAAGTTTCTTGTAGGTCATGGGTGGTGGTGGTGGTGGTGGTGATGATAATGGTTGCTCTTCATCAATGAGGAATTGGGTGGTTGTTTGTGTATGAAAATCCAAGCAAAAATCGAAACCAGCAACAGAAAGTTAGCAACTTGCAAAAACAACAGCCTGTGTCTTTTTAGTGTTGTTGGAAGTTTAGTAAGATTTTGGATTCTTGACTGAAATCTCTGGCCATGGTACATACATGCATGCATGCATCAAAAACTTTTGTGTCAGAATTTTGTGGGTTGGTTTTGTTTTTGAGATTTGAGCACTTTTCTCTCTCGCCACAATTTTGGTTACTAGAATTTATTTGTGTGGACACAATTGTTGAGAATTTGAGTGCAATTGTTTGCCTAAAATAATGCAAAGACGAGTTCCAAAGGGATGTTATGATTTTTGTTGGATCTATCTCAAATTTTGTTGTTGTGTCTTTGATTTTGCTTTTGGATCCCTTGTTGTTGTTTGTGCGCATGTGTTTTTTATGGTGATGATTTTGCACTTACTTGGCTCTTAGAGAATTGGTTATGGTTAAGTGTCTAGTGCAATGGCCTCAAGAGTTTGCTTTCTTTGATGGCCAAAGTTTTTTTTGTGTTTTTTTGGTTGCTTCTTTCGGTTTTCATTGTGTGTTGAATCTTGCTGCTGGAATTGGGATAAGTTACTGTCCCTATCAAGCAAGAAGCACACTTGAAATGTTTTTTCCAGTCTTTTGCAGTTGAAATTATTTTTTTCTTGCAAGACATGCTTCTTTTGTTTATAAGGAGAAGTAGAATTACTTGTTCATCAAGTTGTTCCTGGTATGCATGCATGTTGGGATGCTAATTTCAAGTCGAGAATTTGGTTTTGAAATGTACAAATGTGCAACCTTTCAAAGCACATTGGATTGGATAGTGTTGTGCAATTGGGTAGCTTTGTGATGGAAACTATGTGGATTTGTGATGTATATTCTGGATTTGCATGTCTTGTGGGTTGTGGGAAATTTGACAACTGAGAGAGTGGTGATGGGATGATGGGTGTGTGTGTGTGTGTGTGCGCAGAGAGAGGGCGGTGACAACAGTTGTTGTTGTTGTCTATGGGGTGGTTGCGCTCCCTTGTGTGCTTCTTATCAACCTCCAGGAGGCTCACAGAAGAGGAGGAGGAGGAGCCTGGAAACGGTGGTGCTGCAATGGCACCCATTACAAGATCCCAATGCAAAACCTCAAGGCTTGCTGATTTCAACACTTTGGATGCCAAATTCAGCAATACCACCAGACCTTTTCTTTTGAGAAGCAGCAAACGTCAGCGGATCAAGGAAGAGGCCCTGAAAGAACATGACATTGGTAAGAAGTGTGTTGTAACTAGGAAGAAAAACAAACCAAATGGCTGGCCTTTGGAAAAACAAGCTGCATTGTTGTTCAAGGCTTTTTTTGCAAATGTTTGAAAATAGTGGCACGAAGGATCCATAGACAACCTCTCTTACTCACACAATTTTTTTTCCCCCCAGATCATGTTGAGGAGTCACAATCAGCAACTGCTGCTGCAGACGCTGAACCATCGACAGTTCCATCACCATCACCTTCCAAATGCAAACCTATCATCAGTAGTCCTGGTAGAAAGAAAAAAAAACCTACTATCAATCTCAATATGTTTTTTCTTACCATGCAATGCACATTCAAATCTCCTCCATTCTTCAAGTAAAAATGCCTCTCAAAGGAGCTACTACTAGATTCTCAACTCAGTGACAATGGGTTTGCTTCTTTCTTCATTCAGGGAGCTTTGAGGACAACTGTGGGCTATGCAAAAATTCAACTTCTAAGGATTTGTTTCTCACCAGCTGCCGGCATAGCTTTTGTTGCGGTTGTATCAAAGAGCATGTGCACACCATCATCCAGACACAAATGGCACTCACGAATCCTACTTTTGCAAATCTTGCTCCCTGTGCACAGTGTCCAATTTCCAGGTACCTACCTTCAATCACAGCAGAATCTTTTACTGTGTTGAAATGTTGGTATAACATTGAAAATTCCGTTCCATTGCATTTTGCAAAACTTTGCAAAACTTCCAGTATTATTGACTTTGGACTTCTGAGACCATGTCAAATTGGATCCAGTTCTTGCCACCACCCCTCTGACAAGTTTCAATTTTTTTGGACTTGGGGTTTTAGTTGCAAGGAGGAGCTGAGTAGGAGTGAGGTGATGAAGCTCCTGGGGCACCAAATGTTGCAGGATTACGAGAGATGGTTGTTATCAGCCTATTGTGAGCTATTTGGGTCTCTTATTATAGGCCAAGGATTAGAGAAACCTGCACCACTCAAGCTTTGTTTGAGCTCACTATGTGACCCAAGAAAACCAACCATGGTTCTTTCCACCAGTTTCCCAGATCTCTGCCCACTCAAAGGTACATGTACATACATGGGTCGATGACTCTAGACTTCTAATGATTCTGAATTTATTAAGAGAGTAGGAAAAATTCTGCAAAACATTCCTCCAGCTTCTCTTTTGATTTTTCTCAAATGGGTTTTGGTTGTTTTTTGTGCAATGCATCATGGTCTTGAGGGATCTGACAAAGAGATTTTTTTTGTTGAAGAAATCTTCATGTGTGAATCTCCTTTGCCCAGTGAGTGCAGAAGAGAAGACTTTGGAAGGGAGTAATGAGGTACAGTTTTGGTTGTGCACATCTTGTGATGCTGCATGGTGTGCATTCTGTGGAGTTCAATTGCCTGCAACAACAATCCAACAAAATAAGCTCGGGGGCAAGGACTTTCCTCACCAAATGTATCATGCAGATTGTTCTGGAAGACAAAAGTTTCTCCTATACAAATTCATGTTGGAGCTCGAAGATGCTCGTAAAATCTACACTCAAGGCCGCCAAGTATGATGACAATATATAATCATGTCCAATCTTTTTGTTGGCTCAAATACCCATCTTTGGACATTGTGAAAAGCTCTAAAAAAAATTCAATAATTGGTTTTTTAAAAATAGCAAAGCTCAGCACATTTTGTTGCACATGACATATGTAGAACATGCACACTAAGATATTATAATTCAAACTTATATATTTGTCTTTGTAACTGAGTATTAATTGCAGGTAAATCCAGACCGCAAGATACCACACAAGAGAGGTAGAATTACCATTTGGGCAGATGGCACAGGTAATTTTATTTTATTTTTCAACATCCGAAAAGGGTCCAAAACCATTTCTTTTTATGATATAAGTACTGTACATACTTTGAGTACATGTTGAACTTCTTCATAAGTTTTGACATCCAAATGTTTCTACATCTGCAATTTGCCTCAAAACGTAGCTGAATTTAACTTAGTTGGAATACTTTGAAATTTTGCAGGTTATGGAGGTGACTACAAAGAGAATAGGACACAGACAGAAAACATGCAAGCAGCAGCCAAGAGAAAGGAAGCAGAAATTGATTCCAAAGTCGCAAATGCATTTGAGTTTTTGACCTGTGTATTATTGAACAGTCACAGAGGGGTGGTTGAAGGAAGGGATGATGATGGTGGTGATTATGATGATGCCACCGCATGTTCTTCTGCGATTACAACAGGAACTTATGCTCTTCTTGGGTGGGGTAATACTCTACAACAGTTATTGCAGCAACTTGCCACCAATGACTCCATGCTTGACATCTCCGAAAGAAGCAATCTTTACCTAAAAATGGTACAATTTTTTCATCTCCAATCAAAATTATGGTTTTGATCATGATCATCATGGATTTGCACAGAATTGGGCCATTTTTTTGAATACCCATCACTTCATACGCTTTGTTTAAATTGTTGGCCTGATAATGTTTTTTGTCTCTTGAGCCCCATTGCAGGTGGCACTGTTGAAAGCTATCAAGACACACAAAGAGCTTTTTCCAATTTTAACAGGCTGCACCACTGCATCCTCCTACAAGGTGGTTACAGAAGTGGTGGGCAAACATGTGACAACGGTCTTGCAAAGAAGCAGCACAAGTACGGTAGACAACTCACCTGATGCAACAAAGGGTGCTTTTGTTGAGGTCAACAAGGACTACACTGTGATGAAAAAGATGGAAAATATATATAAACAAGCTAGGGTTAGTTGAAAAAACTCAAAACCTGACCCATCATTATTCCTTTGATGTGTAGGACAAAATTCAATGTCGAGATCTAAATTGTTGCATGTATGATTATTATTATTATTATGATTATTGTTGTTTCCAAGTTCCAACCCAATTTACCAATTTCATTTGAACTGTAGTCAAAACCTTGTGTTGCTCTAGGTAATGTTGCAGCGATTTCAAAGCAGTGGGATGACAGATCAAGCAACTGCAACTGACATTAGTCTTGCAAAGCAGTTGTGTTTGTGCTATGAATCAATGCAAGAGTATGTAACAAAGCATGGTAATCCTATGTCTGAGATGGTGGCACCAGAGACGATGGTTCAACCTCCACATCATGATGAGTTGGTTGAAGCTGTGACACTGCAATCAAGTCTGAAGAAGAAGAAGAATCTGGAAGCTGCTGCTGCTGCCGCTGCAGATGATGAGAAGAACATCGACAACAAAACCAAGCCAGGCCCAACAAACTATAAAGAGAAACTTCGGCCTCTACAATTCAAACAAATGTCGATGGTTGATGAAAAGGCAGGGACGTATTTGCACCATTACAAGGATCACATCCTAGGCAAGGTATCAGGTTCCTCTTGCATTGACAAAAGAGGGGTTCATAACCAGAAGCGCATGCTGCATTTATCCAAAGAGATTGCTTCCCTTGCAACAACATTGCCATTGGAATGGGAATCCAGCATTCATCTATGTGTTGATGATCAACGGATTGATGTTTTGCGAGCCTTGATAATTGGCCCAAATGGTACCCCTTATCAAAATGGCATTTTCCTCTTTGACATCTTTCTTCCTCCTGGTATGTGATTTTATGCCCCTCCTTGTCCTCCATCTTTTTCTCTCTATATTGCACAGATGGTAAATGGGTCTTTGTCTTCTTCTCTCTATATCACATAAAAGGTAAATGGGTCTTCATCTTTTTTTCTCTATATTGCACAACAGGTAAATGAGTCTTCATCTTTTTTTCTCTATATTGCACAATAGGTAAATGGGTCTTCGTCTTTTTCTCTCTATATTGCACAACAGGTAAATGGGTCTTTGTCTTGTTCTCTCCATATTGCACAACAAGTAAATGGGTCTTTTGCCTCTCTATATTGTGCAATAGGTAAATGGGTCTTCATCTTTTTCTCTGTATATTGCACAAAAGGTAAATGGGTGGACCCCTTCACAAGTCCTAGATCTAGTAACTATGCAATATCCAATTGAATTTGGTGAACTCAGAATCAAACCCAAATAGAAGACAAATAGTTGCTAGTTTGTGGGCATTCTGAAACAGGTGAAAAGGATCAGGATTTCCATTTGGTAGAGGGTTTAATCGAAGTTTGTGATTTGTTTTGCATACTTTTTTTGCAGATTATCCTCAGATTCCACCATCTGTTCATTTCATGACAACCGGAGGTGGCAAAGTTCGCTTCAATCCAAATCTCTATAGTTCTGGCAAGATCTGTTTGAGCTTGCTGGGTACGTGGAACGGGCCAGGTTGGATTCCTGGCAAGTCCACACTTTTGCAAGTTCTTGTCTCCATCCAATCCCTCATCTTTGTACAAAACCCTTACTACAATGAGCCCGGATTTGAGGCCAAAAAAAGCCCTGCAGCAGAAAAGGAAAATATGCGGCATCGGGAACACACACTCTCATTTGCTGTGTTGGCACCCTTGCGGAAGCCAGATGTCATGTTTGCTGATGTAATTAGCCAGCATTTCCAGCAGAAGCGGGAGGAGGTGGAACAACAATGTCACCAATGGTGGGCCAAAGCATCAGACGCCAACACCAAGGATCGAATGGCTAACCTTATGAAGGCCATCAAATCCCAACTCCAAATCCTTTGCTCCTGATGTTGTTGAGTTTCTCTCTCTCCACTTCATTACACATTTGTTGATGATGCTTATAACAAGAACACAAATCTTTGCAAATGGAAACATTTTATGTTGCTCAAAAAACCTTAGATAAACAATGCAATTTAGCAAACATCGATATCTTGCATAGATTTAGTATTGTAGCTAACTTGTACATTGTGTAAGCCACATCTGAATGATGTGAACAACCCGAACCTTGAAAGATAGAACAAGACTTGTGATCTCATTTCAGTGTTTTTGGTTTTTTTTTCTTGGGGGGTTGAATTTGGTTACTGTAGGTTCCAGCTTTTACATGGAACTAGCGATCGACAAAAAAATTGTACAGATCCTTTCATGTACGTATGGTGTGCGTTTTGATTGAGTTTTTTGAACTTGGCACACAACCATTTTGAACTTGGTTTGGATGTGGGTAAATTCCTATGTCCATCCCACACAAAAATGCATCAAGAAAACAGTTTCATTTTACATCAAACATAAATGTGATTGCAAAAGCAAAAGAAAATTATAAAGTAAAATGATTGATTGTTTTGCTTTTTTTTTTGGGTCTGTTCACCTGTGTGATTATCATTGGGCTTGGATTCTTGCATTGTGAATGGACTTGATTTTGATTTGTGTGCATCTCTTGTTTGTGTGATATTCTGTGATTTGATATTGTTGGTTGACACTAATTTTGTAGTGCACAAAAACCATCAAGATACACAAACCATTTGTTGAAAATCAAGCATGCACAGAGAATGTCAACAAGAAAAACAAACTGGAGAAAATTTCCCAAGATGAAACATCTCTGGCTGAAGGTTGATATTCTTTAGTTCAGCAATCTTTGTGATCTTCTGCATGTTCCACTCCTGCTAAGGTCAAAGTACTTCATGATCATGGAGATGACTATAACAGAGCCTTAGACATATGTCTTCAAGTGATTGGTAGGTATATGTGAAAGTGGCCAATCCATTTAAGTTTTTCCCACACATACATTTGCATAGAAGGAGACCTGTGTTTTATGTTCTGAAAACCCATAATAGCCCAACCCAGTTCTACTAGGCATCACAAAACCCATGATAACCAATCCGATTCTCCAAGTCCTTGGAAGAAGAATGGCCATTTTGCCCCACACAATGGCACATATGTGAAAACAGATTTGAGGGGGAGAGAGAGAGAGAAGCAATGACTTGAATTGGCAATGATGACCATGATGAAAAAGATCCTGATTTGGCTACAAAAGGAAGAAAAAATGAAAGAAAAGCAAGACGAACAACAAAGAGAAAGAGTCATAAGATTTTTTGATAAAAGCAAATCTATTTAACACACTAAAAAATACCGTACAATTCTCTCTAGCTTATTCCAAATTTTTATGCCACCCATTTGAGATTTATTCCATTGCTGGCGGCCCTATTGCATGCAGAAGGGCAAATATGCCACAGACAAAACCTTTTACATACTTGAGTTTTTGTTCATGAGTTTTGCCACCACTTCAAAGATGCAGGGAAACTTGGGTAAAGGTTAACTTACTACTCAAGTCTCTAAACATTTGTCTCCATGAATCAATTGTATTTTGGTGAAGAGGTGTTCAGCTGTCTCAAGCAAGATGCTTCCTGCCAATTGCCCAGGATCTTCCCAACTTACGCCTATGGGTTCAGGCATCTCACATGATGTTCTTCAACTATGGAAAATCCAATGCTGTCATGGGTGTCATCATCGGTGTGAATCATCCATTCGCATGATGTTCTTCAACTAAGAAAACCAATGCTGTCATGGGTGGATGCCATCCGTGTGAACCGTTCTGAGTGAATGAGTAACACTGTTCCGGATATGTTATTGCTGCTATCAGGGAAATTGGGGGCGTGACTCATCCAGCACAGTTGCAGACAGAATTTGAACTAAAATGCCATTTCACCATATCACTACTAGATATATGACACGATTTTGAGATATACTACAATGTATACTGCAATTGGCACCACTGCAAATACATGTTGCCAGAACAACAAAGCTGATGCTTCACGCTCGGCGTAGCCACGCAAACGTGTCATTCCCCCTGCCAGAATTGCAGTTGGCATTGTGTGTTGCAGAAGAAGCACAAACATGTACATCTTGTCACCCTCTGGCAGAATGCCAAGTTTGTGTGCAAGGAGGACAACTCCAATACCTAATGGTGGCAACACCACCAGGCGTGTGAAAGAGATCCCAACCATTGTTCTTAAGCCAAGGTCAGAGTCTCCAGGTCCTCCTGACAAAGTGCTGCCGAGACCCAGCATCACAGAAGGAACCAAAGCTGCCCCTAGTATTGTGAGACTGTCAGTGAACCAGCTGAGGGGTGCTTCATCTCCAAACAGGATTGAGCTTGCGTGAGGAAATATTCCTATGGCGATTGCCAAGAGAGATGCAATTATTGGTGGCTGTAACATGTGCTGAATTGGCGTCTTCTCTGCCACAACTCGCATCTTTCGTATCACATGTGGTTCTGCCAGGCAGGGTACCCTGCCCTTTGGACTAATCTCTCCATTGTGTGTGCTGTTCACTGCATGAATGCTCCAAAACATCACAATTGGATTCAAAACAATGCATCCACAAAGGCCACTGCTGATAGTACACAAACCCTCTTGCAACAAAACACTGCAGTAATTTACAGACACAAGAATCTGACATAACAGTAACAGAAACAGGTGGAAAATTAGTATATGCAAGCAGAAACCTGAAATGGGTTGTGATGTCAGAGATGGATATCGGAACATGCGAGCAAGCAAAGGCATGCGAGACTCCTCGCTGACATCTGGCCACTCCACAGATGTGAGAGAAGGCATCAGAGTCACACCACCAATGTCATCACCACCCTCAGGTCGTCCTCCATCTTCTGCATCTACACTATTGTCCGAGACTAGCTCATAGAACTCTTCCGGTGGCTCCAGCATATGATACACAAATGTATACATGATGATCACACTCACCCATTGAGAAAATGCAACATACGCAACTCCCCTGCTGTTGCACCTGATCAATTGCAAACCAAAAAATTCAATTCCCACAAGAAGTACAAAAAGAATCAAGATCCCAACCATCAAAAGATTCTTCTTCTTCTGCTCTTGCCAATAATTTCAGGATCAACCTATCACGAGATTCTTCTTCTTCGACTCTTGCCAATTCCAGGATCAAATGTCAAGAGATTTTGATTCTTGTGCCCTTGCAAATTCAGGATCAAAATGTCAAGATATTCTCATTCTTCTGCTCTTGCAATTCCAGGATCTCAAAATGTCAAGAGATGATTATTATTCTTCTTCTGCTCTTGCAGAAAATTCTCACGGCTCTATGCCAAAGAAAGAGTTGCAACAGCAACCAAAGGTCCATCCAGGTGCAAAGAAGTCTGAAGCCAAGAGCTCAAAAGGTTATAAGACTGGACCAAAAAAAAACCATAGTACAGCACCAGCTGAAGTATGAAACCTTATAAAGAAGAAGAAAGAAAGAAACCACAAAGCAAGCTTGTTTTTGCTGCTGCAGAAAAAAAAACACACCCCAGGAAAAAAAAAAAACTTCCCAAGAATTGGAAAGAGCAGGAAGAAGAAGAGCTAAAAAATAAGGAGAAAGAAAGAATGGTGATGGGGAGGATGGGTGTGGCAATTAGGGTTGAAGGAACAAAAGAGAGAGAGAGAGAGAGAGAACTAACTTCTTACTTACTTGGGTCCAAAGGGACTGGATTGCCCATGACAGATGGAGCCGATGATGGCCAGAGGAAAGTTGCCAGTGTTGCCGATGCCAGTCATGACGACAGTGAAGCGGAAGAATTGGGGAGGAGGACGACAAACAAGAGCCACCAAGACACCCACAAGACAGCCGATGATGGCACTCAGCATCACATTCACAGGAATGAACCACCAGTCCCACATGTTGGACAGAGTCACGGATTGTCCCAACTCCGTGAAGATGAGACAGGGGAGAAACAGTGCAAACACCAGCTTGATCAACAGCTTGGAAGCCTCTGGGGTGATGATGCTGATTCTGGGTTGCGCTAGAATACATCCCAATCCACACATGGTCAACACCTTCAGCACTGGTACCACCGAAAGCTCAACCATGTACCAGAAGTCTTCCCCTCCTCCTCCTCCTCCTCCTCCTCCTGCTACTGCTGCCAAATCCATGCTTCTTGCTGCTTGCATCCAAGACTGCATCTCTTCTACCTTGTTCTTCTTCTTGTTCTATTTACCCTCCAGAGCCAAGCAGACTGTTTTACAAGCCAAAGAACCTTGAAGAGATTCTAGCCTCTATAGGAGGAGCTAAGAAAGATGGACTAGAGAGGAAGAAGAAGAAGAAAGCTCATAGCTTAAAACCCTAAAGCTTAGATTCCTTGATACGCATCTATATATATATATATCTTCTATTCCCCTTGGCTTTCGGAGGTTTTCGATTCCCCCGTTTTGCTTGTGCGTCCATCCAGAGAGCACGTTCTACAGTGCAGAAGATATTTCATTTGTTGATGAGCTTCATCATCGTCATCAGCAGCAGCAGGAGCAAGATCAGGATCCTGGAAGGAACAGTAGTGAGGGAATTGGGGTTGTATGGGCGATGGGTGCCTCGAGGGTCTACTACTGCTACAACTACCGTATGTGGTGTCTTGTTCAGTTGTTGGTGTTTCTTGCTTTTCTGCAAGCTCCGCACTTCGCATGGGTTAGTGGGCACCAGCAGCAGCAGAAGAAGAATCATGATGATGATGCTTTAGCAGCAGCAGCACAAGTCCTGGAGCTCACGGATACTGGCTTGGAAGCAGCTCTCAACCAATATGATCACCTTCTGGTGGACTTCTATGCACCTTGGTGTCAGCACTGCAAAACCCTTGCACCTGAGGTACCTACCTCTCATCCTCCTTCTCCTTCTCCTCCTCCTCCTTATTCTCACTGAGTAGGTTGGGAATTTCTTGCTGCTTGTGCTTCTTCTTCTTCTGTCTTGTCAATGAGTTTGTTCATGATTTCTTGGTGGGTATGATCTCTATCTCTTGGACCAGGCTCTGACAGAATGGAACTCTGGAGTGTTGCAAGTGATTTGCCAGGGTTTTGTTCTGACTGTCTGTCACTTGTGTCATGTTGCAGTTAGATGTTGCTGCTCCACTGCTAGCAGATGATTCAAAGCCAATTATTGTCGCCAAGATCAATGCAGACAAGTACAGAAACGTTGCTGAAAAATATGATATAAGGTGAGCACTGTCGCTAGCTTGCTTGATCTTCATCTTCTTCTGTTTTGAGCCACTTTTGCTGTGACTTCATATGTTGAAGGGTTTTTCAAACTCTGTGTCTCTGTGTGTGTGTCTGTCTCTCTCTGTCTCTCTCTTCATTCTTGTGTGCACAACAAGCTGTGCACATTGCAGCTTCCAACTCCAGAGTAGGCATGAGAGTTAGGTTTAGGGTTTAAGGCTTTGGGTTGTTTCCTTTCACACAAAGTATGATGTTATCATCATGCATCTGGATGCTTGAAAGAGCATTGTAAAGCTCCAACCTTCCTTCACAGGATTGCAAGAGAGTTAGTATTTGCGGAAGAGCAAGGCTGGTCTAAGAGCAGCAAGCTTTGACACTCACCATACTGTGTGTGTGCTTGTGGTTCTTCATGTGTGTCCATCCATCCAGCTTCTTCCCAACGATGAAGCTTTTCACCAATGGATATCCTACAGATCAGTATCAAGGTCCTCATCATGCTCATGCGCTTGTGTCATATGCAAGACGTCTCACTGCTCCTGCGATCCAGGTATTCCAATCCGAATCAGCTCTCCACAAGTTTATCGAGTCAATGGTGAGCTCCTCTGAGCTACCACTTTTTGTCGGATTTGAGCTGGAAGTATCCAATTTGGAGAGGTTTGCTCACAAGTTCAGAAGCAAGGCTTGGTTTGCAGCAGTAGTGGGAGAATATTCAGAGAAGGCAATGGCAGATTTCAGTTTCAACAAAATACCAGCGCTTGTTGTGTTGCGTGGACAACAGTATGAGGAGATTCAGGATGTCTTCTATGGACCTTTTCAAGGTAATCAATCACAACAAGCTCATTGAATACCTACTGGAGTTTCTCAATGAATGCATGCATGTTCCTGTGAAATTCTACAAGCATTTTATGGAACATGATCTCTCAGCTTCGAAGCATAATATATATATTTATATATGTCTGTTGTTTTGCAGGCCATGACTTTGAGGATTTTGTAAAGCAAAATTTGCTGATGCTGGTGACACCATTGAATGCTGATAATCTCAACGTTTTCAAAGAGGATGGACGACCGAATGTGGTGGCTGTTCTTGAGAATGACACAACACCCAAGTCTAAGGCCTTGATTGAGAAGATGAAGGCGGCTGCCCCTGCCAATCGTGCATTTGTATTCACTTATGTGGTGGCCTCAGAGTGGCCGAAGTTTGTTCGTCCTTTTAAGCTTGGGAAGAAGCCGAAGTTGCCAACGATAGTGATCTGGGATGATAACTATTACTCCAAAGTAAAGTTGTGATGCTCCTTGTGCTCCTCATGTTAACTTTTGTGTATGCTGCCATTGGATGCTTATGCCAGCCCGCCAGCATCAGAAGAAGAGTTTATTGAGAGCTCCAATTTGCATGGGAGAAACACTAATGGGCTGCTGTCGGTTTCTTTTTTGCCATGTGCAGAGCTCCAATGCAGAGGCGTTTACAGGAGATATAGTGGAATCAGAGCTTTCAAAGCTGCTACAAGACTTCAAGGACAAAAGACTAAAGCAAGAGAAACTTCAGGCACCATCATTGTACGAGAAGGCTATGGAGAATAATGCCAGCTTCTTGCAATTTGTGGGGATGCTTGTGGTAATGTCCATCACAATATGGACAAAGAACCGAGCAAAGCGAAGCTCTCAAGTCAACACAAATCCAGAAGAGAATAATCCCATAGCAGGACAAGCGCATCCAGATGGGGAAGACACTGGAGCAGACAAAGAGGACTAGAATAGGGTTTTTTGTCTTTAGGGTGTAAAATCTCAGTTTGCTTCCAATTTGCTTTGCATGGGTGCACAGTCACAGATGATCTTGATATATCCTGGGCATGCTCTGGAGGAGTAGACAAATATGGATCTACGAGTGGGTTTAAGGTATAACTCCTTGTGAACATGGGTGTGCAAGAAATTTTTTGGCATTTTTTCAGATGTGCGGTAAACTCAGTTAAGAACTAGAACAGTTGGTCAAAGTGCCAATGCTCTGAAAACTTCAGCAAGTAGCACATGCATTTGTGCTGAGAAAAGCTCCATCAGTAGAACTGCAGATTTGCATAGCAGCAGGTGGGGGATACTTCTGGTTAGATCAATAGGGTACCCAATTTTTTTGTCATCTCACCTGAAATGCTGCACTTGTGATGTTTGGATCAAAAATATTTTGACACTGGTTGTTTGTCTCTCTCCTTGTTTGACCATTTCATTTTTATGACTACTATTTGCTTGTTTCTCAAGGGAACAAGATCTGCAATGTGGCAAAGACTCTACATGTCAGGGACAATGCACAGTTTGTGCATCAACTAGGCGTACTTCTGTGAGCTGCAAGATCCTAAGGTCTCAGGTGCTGGATCAACAATTCACATCACAGACAAACTTATTACCATTTGAAGGCAACCACACTTATCTTATTCAGTTCTCATTTGCAGGCATGAGATTGATATTCAGAGAAATAGCACAGTTTCAGATAGGTTTCATCTCTCAACACCCCAATAGCATCACCTCTTGAAGAACCAACTACATAGGCTTGCTTTTAGCTGACCAATATTAGATGCTCATCAACAGCTATTGTACCATATGCCACAACCACCACTCCATTTGATTCATTCAAACAAATTGCAAAATATCAGCTGAGAAATGTGACACCATTTCATTCTCATTCACAATCAATTTTCCGGATCGACAACATATCTACACTCTTGAGGAAACAAAACTTGATTGAATTTGTGTCCAGATGCCCCACTGGCTCTCTACTGGAATCTAAGATCGATTGAAAAGAAATGGTGAAGTGCCATAAATAGAATTGACCTCTGATTCCAGTTTCTCATGGAACAGAGGTGTTCAAATTTTGTGGACAAAAATTACAGTTTAGGGATGCTGTGTTTCTTTGCAAAACATGAGTGTGTAAAAATTGCCAGTCCATTAGCTGATCACAGATCTTCAAACTCTAAAAAGGTTAAAAGAAAGTCCAATGACTCTCATCTTGATGAATGCACAACCATGTCCCTCCCCACCTTTTTTAATTGAAGGTTACATGCTCTCATTTCTCCTTGCAACCTGCACTCACAGATTGCAGGCATCAGCCAAAAAGAAAGAGGATAAATAACAACCCCACCTTCATGTTCCAGGAGGTTCAGAAGCAGTATATCCAAACAGCAGCAAAGATCAAAGCCTGTCAAGCCAGCAATATGATGGAGAATTAAAAAAAACCCCTAGGAACATTGTGAGAGGTGTAAGGGACTGAGGAACAATGGTTACAAAAATCCAGACCTGATGAGCATGGTTGGTGGAAGATAAACCCGTCAACAGCTCGAGTTGCTTGATCTGCTTTTCCAACTGGTTGTAATACCCTTCCACCTGCATGACATGTGGACTCATGCACACGAAGGGTCCATGACTCATTTGCACAAACAACTTGAGAAAACCCTAGAGCACCCAAGTTCCTTTCAACTCTACAAGCTGAAAATAGGTCAATCAGATGCAGAATTCATGCAACTGAATCAAACAAATCTCTCTATGATGATAGAGAAAACTGTGATTGCACAGAATTTTCTAGCCTCTAGATGCAGGAACAAGGACATCACAAAGACACGGTTATTCTTCCACAGTTGTGTTAATCTAGGTGCTCAGGTGTAACAAAGTTCAGATTTAGGGTTTTCTCTCTATTGCAAACCCTAAACCCTAGACCCTGAGCACCCAGTTGAGATCCAAACTCCAGCTCCCATTCCAACATACAGGAGAATCAGCGATGGAAAAGAGAAGACAGTGAGAATACAATGGTTCTAAAATAAATAAAAAGAACAGGGTTCTGATGGTAAGAAAATCAGGGGATGACAGGGAAGGAAAACCCTAGAAAACAGAGCAGAGCAGAGCAGAGCAGAAGAAACAAACAAAACAACCAACTAACCTCATCCGCGAGTATTCGATGGCTACCCATCACATCCCTCTGCAACTGGTACATGGCTATGGCTGAAGCTAAAGCAAAACCGGTGAAGAAAGAAGAGGCGCGTGTTCGAAACATAGCTGCTGTCTCCTTGGCTCTTGTTTCTACTCTGCAACTACTACAAATCCAAAGCTCCTGCAATCTCTCTCACAACTGGGGCAGTAGTAGTATAACACTTGGAAACTCTGTGTTTTGCACAATAGGTAATGACTCTAGGACCTGGAGGAAATCTAGATCTTGGGTCTTTCTCATGTTACATCACCATGACTGCCACAAAAATGCAAACACGAATCATCAAATGCAGGCAAGAATCATCAGATTCCAGACCCCAAAAAAGAAATCATCAGGTATCCTTTCTGGGAAGATCTGTTTCCTGATTTTTAGGGTTAGGTCTAAGAACTGCTAACTACAACGTTGTGTGTAACACCTCAAGTTACAAAATTTCTAGCCTAATCCTGGAACATACTGTCATACCTTCACCACTTCCACCGTGTTTGTCAGATCTAGAGATTGAGCCTGTAGTTTGGAGTTGATGTCTCACAAAATTGAGACAAGATTCATGGGCCCTGCTAACTGGAAACCCTAAACCTAAAAATCCTAGACTCTGGACTCTTCTTCTTCTTCTCCTCACTGGGTAGTTGCTACCAGAATACAATACCCAATACACCTCTTCTTCTTCTGTCTACCATCTGTTTGCAGATGATTCCAAAGGAGACAGCAGGATCAGAATCATGCTAGGGTTTATTATTAGAATGAATCCATTTGCTTCCTTTATTAGTCAAGGCTTCAAGGCTTCTCTCACCTTTTTTTAATCTAACCTACCACCAAGCTTGATTTCTCTTGTCAGTCTAGAAGAGTCCAAAGTAAGACTTACTAGCTTGTTTTGATTGATTGGGTTGGGTTGGGTTGGGTTGGATTGGGTTGGTTTGGGTTTGGTTTGGATTTGTTTGGTTGGTTTGGTTTGGATTTGTTTGGTTGGTTTGGATTGGGTTTGGTTTGGATTTGTTTGGTTGGGTTGGGTTTGGATTGGGTTTGGTTTGGATTTGTTTGGTTGGGTTGGGTTTGGATTGGTTTGGTTTGGTTTGGTTGGGTTGGGTTTGGATTGGTTTGGTTTGGTTTGGTTGGGTTGGGTTTGGTTTGGTTTGGATTGGATTGGTTTGGTTGGGTTGGGTTTGGATTGGTTTGGTTGGGTTGGGTTTGGATTGGTTTGGTTTGGTTGGGTTGGGTTTGGATTGGTTTGGTTTGGTTGGGTTGGGTTTGGATTGGTTTGGTTTGGTTGGGTTTGGTTTGGATTGGTTTGTTTTGGTGCCAACATTGGTCTGACTGGTGGGGTTCCCTGACTCTCCACCAGTTATGGATGACTCGTCATCTCCAACTAGATCCAAATTTTGTGGCAAGTACATGTGAAGTATGAAATTGACAAACTGACAAAAATTGTTGTGATTTCTTGCACTAGCCTACAACAGAATCTGGTTGTCTTTTCTAAGGCAATGGGTCTTGGCTCATACCTTTTATGATGTTTTTACACAAAGTTTTCTTCATGTCCCATGCCTTGAAGGCCAAAATGCCCAAATGGAAAAAAAAAATTTGAAAATGTCCCAAAACCAATAATTAGATTTTTTTTCACACTTCCATGGATTGAACAAAAATTATGACAAGTCCAAAACCTCAAATTAATTTGTATCATTAGTCATTGACAAGAATGAGTTACCTAGTAATATAGTACCATATTTGCAAGGCCAATTTGATAACATCCCACCATATGATCTATTGAAAATTGTCCCAAGCTATCAACCAAGTTCGAAAGGAGTTTTGCTCTTTGCTAGGGTTCACATTTTCAATGTTGTGTTTACTTATGTTTGATTAATCATACACGTTTGCATGATCCTCGTTTGCAAGAATATGTAGCACATGCAAAGACCTCAATAGTATGAATTTATACTATTTATGCTTTGATTTTCTTAGTGTGGTAGAAGACATGATAAATTTCAAGTATCGTGTACCAATTAATACGTGTTTGAATAAAATGCCCTTTTTTTTTGCAAACACATTGCTATGTATTTTCACACATCCCAAAACCCAAGTTTTTCAAACAAGCATGTCCCATAGACTTGAATTTTTTTGGGGGGCATGCATACCAAAACCAAGTCAAATGATTACGTAAAAACAACATTATTCATAACACATGTGTGTGAAGTAAAACTATGTCAATGTTAAATAATATGTGTGATATTTATCATACCTAGTTTGACACACGAATATTTGACGTGATAACATAACATGTGCGTTTTAAAAAATTTAGTGTCCATCTATGAGGACACTAATATGAAGAAAACGTCGTTATTTGATAATATAGTGAGTTTTAGGGATGTATTTTAGGGTAATATATTTTCCCTTGATGGGGACTCTATTCTTAATAAGATTATGTAATACGCTACTTTTGGGTTTGTTCAAGTGTTCTTCTACCTCTCATGTTTTCCATGGGTTTTGAACATCCCATCCATGTATGTACTTTTACATGTGCCTTCTTCTTCACTGCTCTTCATTTTTGTTGGCCTTGCCTACTTACTACCAAGGCAAGGGATATTGTGTTTTAGATTCATTATAAGAGTATATAATAGCTTAAGGGATTTTGGCCCCTAGGTAATAATAATAATAATAGGTCTATTTTCATACAAGGATTTTTGAAAGATGGTTTTTTTTTTTGGGGCTTGTGTTGAAACTTGAGATTAGTTATTATAGAGTTATAATAATATCTTGAATGATTTTGGTTTCTTTAATTGTTAGGGCATCCAATATGATGTTTTAATTATCTCCCAATGCACACCCCTAAAACATGAAACAACAATACCGGGAAAGACTATTTAAATATCATCACCACTTGGGCCAGTAATTATGATCAACCAATAAAAAATAAATCATTTTCTCATAAAATTATGATAAATCAATAAAAAATATTATGATAATAAATTATGAGTAATTATGATAAATCAATAATAAAAAATTTAACATTTTTTGGGTTAAATTTAGCAACCTCAATCAAGAAGGTAGGTAGGTAGGTAGGATAATAGGTGATTATCAAGTAAATAAATGCATCTAGATATAAGATGCAATAATACATAAAGGCTAGTGGGTTGGTAGTTAAAACAGAAACTAAACTAACCATTGTGGTTGGCAATTCCATGTCAAAAATTTGTTAACATTGTGGTTGAAAATTCCATGTCAAAAATTGAATATTCCAAAATATTCTAAAAATTTGTGTATTTTCCTTCACATTGTGTAAATTTTGAACGGGTGTGAATCTTGACATTTCTGCAAATAATGTAATTTATGTGTGGAAGCTGCCAAGGTACTAGCATTTTATATAAAACAAAGAAGAAAGAATTTTTGCAAAGAATGTCTTCAAAGCCAAACATCCACTCCTGAAAATATCAACATTGCACCCAAAAAAAAACAAGAATAAAATTAGGGTTAACCTACTACAATCGAATGATGAGGAGTCTTTTTGATGTTGTGCAAATGGTTGTGTTCCTTTGTCCCTCTTAGACAAGTGTTGGGTCCCAATATAACATTCAAAAGGAGTTAGTGCAAAGTGAGAAACAAAATTCTTAAGTTTGACAACCTTTTAGCCAAAAGTTCTATACAAACCATGTATAAAGAAGATTGCACAATACCATGAATGTCATGCACAACACCTTGAGACCTTTGAAAAGCAAACTTCAAGCTCGTGTCCCACACAAATCCAATGAAAAAAAAGTGAAGTTTTGTGGAGTTTAGTGTTTTGTTGCCTTGTGTCACACCCGCCACAATTGCCCCCACCATGCAAACCGTGAATCTCTCTCCACAATTGCCCCACCCACCATGCAATAATCACCTTGACTTGCATATCTCCTTCTCTCTCTCTAAAGACCAAATCTAAAATTTGTCTGACCTACCTTTTAGTAGTTAGGCCTTTCCACTTGGTGGGACACACAAGAAGAATTAAAACAAACATGAATAGAAAGGAACGAACATGTGAAGTGTATCCATGAGGTTTGATACGACAATAGACAATACCCAATGTCCACTCCACCCCGATAACTAGCTAGAGGAGGTGTACATACGTACATACCCATGAAGGATGATGCAACAATGCCCTATTTCCTCCTAGTCTTCCTCTTCCTCCTTGTGCACCACGTTGGAGGAGTTTGATTCTCACAATGTATGCACTAGACACACCCTTGGAGGAGCATTTTAGTTTAATACAATAATGAATTCTGAAAAAGGAGGATGATGAAGGAGGGTCAATGAAAATAATAATAATAATAACAACAACAACAAACTCAAAATAATTTATTATAATAATAATAATAATAATGTAAAAAATAAAAAACAAGCAAAACAAGGAGTTGATTTGGGTGCAATGGATATGCAACATACAACATGCATCATTTTCATGTTCATTTTTTGTGACATGATACTCATTTGAAACTAGTATATTGCTTGTAAGGTAAAGCTCAAGGTCATAGGCTTTTATCAAGGATAAAGAATAAAGACTTAGCTCATCCTCAAGTGTGGCCCCACATTTTGAGAATTTCCCTCACCTACGAGCTTTACCCACTGCAAAGCTCGAGGCAAAAGTTATCATGAATTATACGTTTCTAGATCATTTAGGGTTTTTTCACTTAAACGTTAATAGTGAGAAGGGTTTTACACTTATAAATAGGCATAATTGTTATCCCACTTTAGAAGAATATGCAATTATAGTAACCGGCCTCCTTCTTATCTTGTAGGGATAATGGTGGATATAAGGTGCCCTCCGAATATTTAGGTTAAGAATTTTGTCTTCATGGATTAACAAATTGTATTGGATTGTGTGTGTTGTGCACACTATGTATTATTCCCATCCTTATATGTCTTATGTTCGTTTGTTTGCATGGTGCTTTCCTTTTATATATGTGAAGTCGTCATCTTTTGTTCTTCAACCACGTACCTAATAGAATTACCAAGGAAAAAAAGGTTTTAAAAGGTTGCAAGGAAGGGGGTTTCGGGCGCGGGTGGCGAGGAATAGCATCTAGCCTTATATTTTTATTATTCAAATTTTTTTAAAATAGCAAAGTTCCGGATTTGGTCCAACACTTACCGATTTTTGGACCGTAAATGTGGGGTTATTGTTAGGGTGGTGGGGGGAAACTTGAATATTGATCAAGGCTCGGGTATATTACTTAATTTTTGATACTTCACATTATTATTTTTTGTTGCTATATTCCATTTCAAGCAAAAGTATGGAATATCATAATAACTTGGTAGCTTTGACACATGTTTGTTGAATAATTAATTAATTTTTGAATTTCAAAAAATAAAATAGTCTTGAGAATTCAATAATTCCCTTCACAATTATTTTTCATTTGAAAAAAAGACATTTTCCAAAAATTTCAACATTTGTGAAAGTAATATAATTAATGTTGAAGCTACCAAGGTAGGTGGGAATATCAAAAAATCATAGAAGTAACCATTGAGTAGAAAGCTCTAGAAGGAACCTATCACCAAATCAATTTAAATTTATTTTTTTGTAATTTAATGTTTTCTTGTAAAACTTGATACTCTCTTCCTTCACCGCCCAAAGGATTCACCAAACATTTAATATTATTTAATATTTATTTTCAACCATGTCTAACCAATATTGAAGAACCACACTTTGAGGTATCATTAAAAAAAAAAGATGCACATATAATCTCCTCCTAAAGATTGATTTCAATGCACACATATAATTTTTAATGTGCATTTCAAAGTGATCCAAATATTCATAAATAGTCAAAACAAGGGATTTTTTTTCAATTTTTTGATATCAAAACATTTAACAAGGTTTTTCAATAATTAGTCAAATTTAGCGAAATTTACATTTAAAATATAAAATTTCCCAATTTTTTGGTCACAAATCAACAAAATGTTGTGGCAAAATAAAACACTAAGTCCAACCATATATTTCTTGGAGGAGCTTTTGGGGGGATGAGGAGGGGGGGGAGAGGGTGTGGGCTAAGTAAAAGATATGATATCATTAAATTGAGAAAACATCAAAAGACATTTTATTTATTTATTTTCTTTTTCAACCATCCAATCAATCATATAAAATATTATTCAAGAAATATGATATGATATCAAAACTCAAACCATTTTGTGTAAGAAAAAACTCTTTTATAATTACTTAAACCAATAGTGGTATATATATATTTATATATACACACACAAAATTATTAAGCAATAAATCAAATTCACAAAATGTGCAAGGAAAAAAAATTAAAAATTATTTACTTAAATCATGCTAGTAACTCACTTATAAATAACTTTTAGAAATATGATAATCCCATAAATACCCACAAGTGCTACAATAATTACCCAATATTAATCTCCCATCAATGAAATTACATATAGTAAAAGACGTCATGAAACATCATTTCATCCATGTATCTCGTCATTCATCCGGTCATCCATCCATCTCATCATGGTCTATTTATTCCGATGAGACGGAGAAAGAGTGGAATACAGACGCGGTGCGACAGAGAATAATATATATTAGTGTTGTAAATTTTTATTTTTTTATTTTTTTAATTTTAATTTTGGGGTTTTTGGACTTAGGTACAGTCATCCTGTCTCTTTCTCAACAACTGAAAGAGTTGGGTTGGGCTTTTTTTCTTCTTTTTTTTGAAATTTTATTTAGAATATTGGAAATTTTCAATGCTTTTTACATTGCCATAATTTTTTATTATAATTCAATGGATGCCAGAGCGAGCAGCCGTTAAGCACACTTTTATTAGATATTGGCAATTTCAAGGCTTGCATTTGCCATAATAATAATGGCAATGGATGTCAGTTGCCATTTTAGCACACAAAC